>Ga0126342_10016986_pt1 | contig 12626 bp, 13 predicted proteins | sample Cyp1metagenome_FD_92528 | JGI IMG/M metagenome (GOLD analysis project Ga0126342, IMG submission 92528) | Coral microbial communities from Lord Howe Island, Old Settlement Bay, Australia - Cyphastrea 1 metagenome | ecosystem: Host-associated > Invertebrates > Cnidaria > Coral ...
ACATATATACATATATACATATATACATATATACATATATACATATATACATATATACATATATACATATATACATATACACATATACACATATACACATATACACATTTACATATACATATACTTATTATATATATATACATATACATATACATATACATATACATATACATATACATATACATATACATATACATATACATATACATATACATATACATATACATATTATATATATACATGTGTCATCATGTGTATATACATGTGTATATATATATATACATTATCATATACATGTGTGTGCATGTGTAAATCCCAACTATGTTGGAATCTTCAGCTATTTCCCTACCTTGTCTGCCTTTGAAGAGAACACATTGTCACTACATGGTTTAGAGGTATATAGTGGAAAAGACTGATCGGAAACACTCCAGTACTGTACCAACAGGCAAAACAGGGCTGCTAGACTGGCAAGACAACCAGGTCGGATCGGAAACAGATACAGGACTACCTAGAAAGGTAAAAGTGCACCATGAGTGGATGATCAAGTCCAGAATCTCTATCCGTGTCCAATTTGACATCCACGGTGCCCAATCACAAATGATCGCCCCAAAGAAAATGAAGAACTGCTTCCCTACTCAACAGTGTTGACGATGTCGTTTACATTCTAAGATCCAAGTTCAAAAAAACTGGCTGAAACATTTTGTAACCACCCAAAGAAACCAGTTGCTTATCTTGGTTCATCTTGGTTCTAGCTTGCAACTCCCTCTTTTCCCTTATTTTTGCATCCTTTTCCACTGGTTCCCAAGCCCAGCTCCAGGACCTTGGACCCCAGACCTGCTCAGCCCCTCGTTCCACCAAAGTCTCCACCAGGCGTTGGCCCACAAAGCCCAAGCCACCGGTGACCACACAGCGTTTAGGCACCTGATGGACATGATGGACATGGCTGGCAAGTTGCAAGATTCCCCAATTCCCCAAGCCTGAATTGATCCAATAAAAAGGGCTGGACATTGATCCTTTGCAAATCCCATGATGGGACCCAGTCGGACCGAGGCTCCCCACCGCTCCGTATGTGCCCTTTTTGTTCGCCTGCCACGCAGCGGGCAGATAGCGACACGTGTGAAAGGATGAATCCCATATGACACGCAAAGGTACCAAACCCAGAGGGTTCCTGGCATATCCTCAACTAACGTCAGCTTTCCTGGGGCTTCACCACTGCTTCCTCACTGTTCTGCTAGCTAAAAATGATGCTTACAACTTGTGCGACCGCCTCCCTGATCTTTTCCTGCACGGGGGATAGCTCCTTGGTGTTTCCAGCAGTGGCTCAGTTATAATCTGCCGGAATCCAAATCAGACAGGTCATCACAGGTCCATCGATTAGAAGGGAAACATCTCTGTACAACAATGCATTGCAGTGTCTTGAATTATTCTAGCACACCAAATAGCTGCTTTCTTCAACCAAATAACTGAGGACGAAGAATCAGAAAATGAATCTAATGCAGAAGAGGAGTGGAGAAATGTTCTGTTTTCACATTGACTCAACTGTTCGGAATAGTCCATGTCTACGCTCTATATTCAGGTGTGCTAGAATGGAACCTTTAGTAACCACTGCAGAATGCTGGCTTCATGGCTGGATTTGCCATTGAAACGGTTCAGTGATCCAAGCATGAAGCCATTTGACATTGAATTGAATGATCAGACTCTTAGTTGGATAGTTCCGATTAGCTTAGGTCTCAACACTGTATAGTAGCCAACCACCGGAGCACCCTGTGCAACCCCCCCCACCGCAGCAGGGCCACGTAGGCAGTGTACAACTCCACCCGCGGCGCCATCCGGAGAGCAGAACGGGCACTGGTGAGTGCACTTAAGCGCATATGGAGACCATATGGGACCAAAACTGCTCCTTAGAGAAGTAGATGGATGTTGACATATATATAATTATATATATATATATATATTATTTTTATATATTATATAATATGTATATAATATATATATATAGCATCTACGTCTTTTCCTATCAAACAAGTGTTTGCAACACTCGATGTCAGAATCCAAAACCACATCCCACTGTTTGTCACTGCTCCAGCGCACATCATGGCCACAATCAACCAGCTGGGTTTCCAGGTGGTCACAACATCCACAATCAACTAGCTACCTGACTGCCATAGAGTCTTTTTGGTCATCTGACCATCTCGATCCAGAAAGCTGCCCGGAATGTCCGATCGAGGTCACAAACACATAACACAGAGATCCCGGAGATCGCTGAGATCGCTGAGATCGCGAACTCCTGGTGTTTATAATTTACAGGCGACCCGTGTCGCCAATCACCTTATTCATAATGTCAGCAGATGTCAGCGGAGTCTACAGTCACAAGTCCCAGAATTATCAGAATTGGGAACCTTTCAAATCATCTCAAATCCCCTTTTGTGATATTTTTGTGATGCTCTATCCATCTCTATCATCTGGGGAAGTCTGCCATGACAGCCTGGACAGCGACCCTGAGGACGGCACCGGGAGTCGCACATCTCACGGCAAGCGAAGGCTAGCAACATCCCCCGCATGCCTCCTCACCCCACCGCAGAAGAGAGGTGGATAGGCAGGTTTCTCAGTGTCAGCATGGATGTAGCACAAGAGTGCGAGCCGAAGACGCTTTTGAGATGAATTGAGCTTTTGGACTGCACTCGTGTGCTATATCCAGTGCATGACCGCGTGCAGAAATATTCACCTCACGAAATTCCAGTAAATCAGCCCCTGCACGCGATATCAATGAAGAATTCTGCAGCAAAGTGACTGCGGTGGAAGGCCACAACGCCTGCCCTGTACAGTAACTTTCAGGCATTGTGCTCTGCTCATGTAGGCCACGTCACAAATAAGGAGATCTCAATCCATGGCATTGAAAGTGCACTGAACCATTGACTTGAGCCAACCCCTGCGCATACGCCTCAGAACAATCTGAACAGGAGGGCTCTTGAACGGTCCTAACGGTTCATGATTTTTGGGGCATAGCTCATGGAGTAGTGGTAAATACTATATCGGGTCTTCTGGAAACCCTGTTGAACTGAAATGTGGAAGGGAGGTTGACCCTGACTCCTGAGGGTCAGATAAAGACGCTTCTCCTCAATGTTCAGCTTTGGGATGCTTATCAGTGTTGGAAGGTGCACTGGTTGATGCTGGGGCAAGGTTAGCAGAACCCGGCCTCTTTTTGCAGGGCAGGTTGTACCTCATATCAACGTGAGTTTCGATGGTTCAAAGTTAGGCCAGATGCCAGAATTGGCCATACAGATTTCCTCTGAGTACTTCGGATCATGGTGAAAACTCATGGAGGACATTGGAGGACCTGAAGTCAAGTAGCCCACTCAAGCTCGGGTAATATGGGTCACCGAAAAAAGTCAAGACTCGTTGGTTGGTGGGTTCATGGTTTGAGTCCAACCCGCTTCAGTCACCAAAAGAATCCAGAAGCTTTGCACTTGTAAGCTTCATTTGGGCTTGACATTTTGAAGACATTCTGACGTGCACAGGCCGCTTGCTGCAATGGCAGAACAATTTCAATGTTTGGCCACCCACAGTGTCATGACTAAACGTCTTGCCCATGATCCTAAATGTGTTTTTCCTTGATACGTGATCTTCTGTTGGCGACAATAAGGGTCGTGTGTGGGTTTCTTTACGGTATCCCCAACTTTGATTGCCCACATCCCCACTCCTTGGGTCTCCCCGACCACATCCACTGCTTCCACCACGCTGGTCAAGCCTGTTCTTAACAATTTCACCTGGCCGCTGCGATGAAGTCTCGGTTTTGTTTCAAACTTTTACAAAACTCCACGAAAATCCCACCACTCCAGAAATTCCGGGTGAGAATCACCCAATATTTGGTGACCTTTTTGGGGTTTTCGAGTGTATTGACAAAGAACATGCTGCACTGGTGGCAAATGCACCTCGGCTGCCAATTGCTCCAGGTGCTGGGCGGAAGAATCAGCGGATCCAGGCTACTAGTATCAGAAAAACGCAAAAGGAACTTGTAGCCGCAGTCAATCTCAAGCTTTACACATTAATACAAGGAGCAATAGAATCTCTAATTTTTGCACAAGAAACCAGACTCACTGTCTGAAACATCGACTCTTCCGCGGCAATCTCTGGGAATGGACTCTGTGGACCAGGAGGGATGCCGTTGCGCCTGCTCAAGAGATCGCTCTGATCGCGCTGGAACCTGTTGACCGTCGGAAATGAGGAACGCTCATGGGATCCAAGTCAGAACATCTCAAGTTTGGATGTGCATGCACAATATATACTGTCTATATGTATATGTAATATATACACACATGCACATATGTGTATGTGTGTATATGTGTGTACGTGTAAATGTCATTATATGTCTATATTGTACACAAATCCTACACACCTGGTCTACACAGCTTGCCAGCTGCACTGACACCTTTCCTCCAATGCTGTCAGATCACCCCCTGACACCCACCATCCAGGGACGCCATCTTGGCAACTCCCTCATTCGCCGTGGCGATTTGTACATCACGGACTGGGTCAGTCCATCAGTCCGTGCAACTAATCTAACTAATCACGTTCGTCTCTCCATGGCTTCTTGTAGTAGAATTAGAAACTGATCCTCGCGCTGGCGCCAATCACCTGCATGCTGTTTGGCCAGGGCATGCGAATAAGTCCAAACAGTCCAAACCAAAGGAAAGAAGGAAGGAAGGAGGGAAGGAAGGAACGAAGATGGACCACTGCTGCCATCATTCCATCTCTTCAGCCGGTTAAATCCAATCTTCAATCGGCTTCAATGCATTGATTTATGATATTTACAGGAAAATCTGCAAGTAAGCATGGTCTTTACTCCAAAAATTATGCTTTTGTCTATCCTCAAGGTTTCCTATAAAATTTCGCAAAAGTTCCTGGTCAGCTCTGGCACCTTTGGATGTGTCCACCTTCCGCCGGCGCGCGAGATCCAAGGGCGTCAAGCCATTGCCGTTGGCCATGGCCACATTGGCCCGGGCCTCCAAGAGCGCCCGGCAGATGCCAAGCCTGCCAGGGGATACCCCCATCCACCGGTGAGTCACTGATATATTACTAGTATTTACTAGTTATTCCCCATATAAATGGCCATTTTGGATCATTTTGGGGGAACCAGTGATATGCCATGTCCGACTGACCAGTATATCACTGGTACATCTAGTTTGGGATGGTTTACTTCATGTTTTAACTCACTCGTATCACCATCAATAGTGGGGAAATTCACCAAGAATCATTGGGTCACCCAGGTCGCCTATCCGCTGCAACTGCTGCGTGTAGTGGAGTGCGCCGCAGCTCGTCGAAGGTGCCTGAAGCTCTGAGTCAGTGTGGAAATCCAAGTTATCATGATAACGCATAGATATAAGTATGTGTATGCAATATGTATAATATAGATAATATATATGTAGTATCTTGACTATACAGATTTGCAGCAAATGATAATAAGGATTGTCTCCAAGTTCAAATGACAGAGTTGATTCAATTCAGACCCACAAGATTGATCTCCCAACTTGTGACAATGTCTCTTGGGTACACCACAGCTCTGCCTGTGACTGCGACAGCACGCCCCTCTGGACGGTCCAGCAGGGTTGTGACGATTTCTCCAGCACCCGCAGCGTCATTGCCAACAATGGCCTCTAGGACGGGCAAATGTATGCCATGGGCCATGGGATATTCTCCGAGACGCCCCCACAAAATCTATGTGCCATTGTCAAAAAGACCGTGGAATGAGGATTATCATCCTAACTTCAAAAGGGATTTCCTATGGTGGGCACATTGGAGTGTGGAGCATGAGCAGCCTCACAGGGAAACAACCTGGTTTTCGGCTTTGGTACATTTAGTCCTCCAATACTCTAATGTGTTGGATGCTAATGGCCAATCCTGTCCATCGATGAGAGTTCAGACCCTCCAGACTCTTGCTGAACATGCATAAATCTGCTCCTGCTACACACGTATGTGTTTGGAGCCTCGCAAATTCCAAAATGACCTTTAGAAGCCTCCACAGCCACAACCACTTGCAACGTGCCTTGTGCAACAATGTGCTCGCTTCCTTTTCGCCCAGATTCTCCAGGCGTTGGATATCATTGGAAAAAGTTTCAGAGTCGCCTGCAAGAGCAGATGCATTCAGCCTCCGCAACAGGAAGCCTCTTGCCCAACCGGATCCCACGGCACTGGAGGGCCCTGGGGCTGCCTTGGGCTTGGGAAAGCACGGCCTCTTCAAAGCAGGAGCTTCCTGGACCAAGGCACTGGCATTGTTGACGATTTGCTCCCCTTTTTGCATTGGGGATCATCATGGCACATGGGGAACTTTTTACATTGCACCACCTCTGCTGGATTCTGGGAAAGAATGTCTAGTTGTACTGAGTCAACTTCATTTAACTTCAACCGAAACCTGAGAAGCGAAGAAAGCGGTAGATCATGGTCCATCTCATGAATTAAACCCTACGCTCCTCCACCTCTTCCACCTCCAGCTCAGGCGATGGTTCGCGTTTTCTAGGCATGGCAGGTGGCCTTGGCTTTGCCCGAGATGTGTGGCTTGGGGCCAGCAGCAGCTGAGGCAACTCATGGCCATTCTGCAGGAAAACCAGCGCCAACGCGGCAGCGTGTTTGCAGAGACCAGGGCGTGTCCGCGAATCCACGCAGCTGCACTTTGCATTCACCTCAGATCATAAAAAGCCAACACAACATATCCAATTTTGTTCAAACAAATGTCAAATTACATGGAGTGTGCCAAAATTGAGCGAATTGGCAGGATGGCACATCTTCGATTTCCTTCCGTCTCTTCCTTGGGGCCACGGGCCACCTGCCACCGAGTCGCTGAAACTCCGCAGCGGCCCAGGCGCACGGTGTAGTGCCCGGTGCCTCGCTCGCTTTGGACTTGCGCTTCGGCACCACCGGCCCTCAGCGGTGAAATCAGCTCCCCCAGGGGACCAGCGGATAATCGTCATTTAGCTATTTCTTTATCATATTTCATATTTGATTATATGATTTAATTTGTCATTCTTTATCATGTCTTATATCGTATGGCTCCACGTCTGGAACAGAAACAGGACCAATAATGCTTGGGACAACTCAAGCAGACTATCAATCTATCGCCAAGTCCAATCCATGATGGCTAGTATTTTAGGCATCAACGAGGTAAGGTGACTTGTCATCGACCCACCAAAAGCTTGAGACTCCTCGGAAAAGTGAGTCTTTTGACCCAGGCGCCCTCCTGTGATCTTCACAGCCCCCTGCTTCACCAGAGAAACGGCCTTCAGGTAGCTACCTGGATTGCAGGCCCTCTCGAGATCTGCTTCAGAGAATCCTGGACGCCGTGCCGTGCTCAACTGGCTTTGATCCCCAAAAGTGGTTTTCCATCGCAGGGATGCGTTCAAGGCAAGATTGCAAAGCAAGTCAAACTCTCTTCACTGCAAATCAGATAGTTGAATTATTAAGCTTTTTGATGACCTTTACCCCTGCTTGACCCTGATCTATCTCAACCACAAGAGTTGCACCGCTTTCATATGATGCCTGATGTCCAAAGACCTTCCTGTACAGTTTTTTTCATCCTCGGTATCCTTGTTCAAACTCGATTTCCTCTCCCATGTGCCCCCCGTTTCCGGACCTTGGTCTTTGGACGCCTCCCTCATCGGGAGCCAAGGAGCGTTTGCTTTTTTGAACCGCTGAATTTCGCAGAACAGCTGTACACTCGGACCAGCTTGACACATTCACCACGCCCCTGTGACTCGCACGAGGATACAAAGGTTCCAGTCAAATTGCCAGCCAAAGACCTACACCCAAAAAATCTACAAGTATCAACTGGTCCCCAGGCAAGTTATTCAAGAATCCCTACTCGTTCTCAATGCGAAGAAATCTCAGGGGGCATCAATGCCAAGACATGACACCCCAGGCCTGTGTAACCTCAGCTCCATTGTTTCCAGCCAGCTCGAAGCTGGGTTGAGGGGCACCTGCAGCTCAGAACAGGGTGAACAGCGGTGAACAGTCTGTAGCTGAGCATGGGCATCTATACTGAAGAATGAGAGTCTGCAGATTTCATAAGCCGCAAGGTCACCAAGGCAAAGAAAGCCTGGAATGGCATGGAAAGGCTATTTTCATCTCATTTCGATGTTGGTTCCTGGATTTGGGGGTCTAGACTCTGCCCAAAGAGGCTGGCCTGGTACAGGCAAGTTGCCAGCCTGCCGAGAGGCGGAAGCTCAAGTGCCCACCATCTTGTTTCAAATGAGCAGGATACCCAGAGGATTCCCAAGTGATGACCAATTATGACCAGGTTGATGCGAAAATGATGATGAACATTGATCATTCGCCTCGCACCGCAGGACGGCAGAAAGCTCCTGGATGTTGAGGTTGTCAACCATCAGGGATCAAAGGTGTGAATACACCAGGGGTTGTGTCCCAGAAACTAGGGAGACCCAGCAACAGCAAAAAACAACTGAGAGGTTGCGTGGTTCCAACTTCTTCAGTAAGCCACTACTTTCATCTTTGAGAGAGCCAACAGGCAGGTGACGTTTGAACCTTGCCGTTCTAGCCTGAGATTCAGGTTGGCCTGGGTCAAAATTGGTCAATTAATTGTTTCAAACCCAGCCATTTTGGGGTGCACAAGTCGCTCTTTACTCCTTGCCAGGTGACTAATCAATGATGGTGACTCAGCAAACTATGTCTATGTAGAAACGTGTTTCCCTGCCTTCAAAGCCATTGTGTGCGCCAACACCTTCGGAAGGACTACAAGATACTACAAGGGTTGGATCGACCGAGAAAACACAGGGCTTTGTCGGCGGAGGGCAACAAAGTTGCAACATGTTGCCCAACATGTTGCAACATTCCAAGAAAGAGAGCCCGTGATCGAAGATGGTCGAAGCACGTGCGGCCGTAATTTTTGAACCACTTCTAGTCACCATGTTGTCCATCTCTCCCAAGCCTTTGGACATCGTTGTGCCAGTGGCGCACGTATGGCTTGCAGAAGCAAAAATAGAAGTCTTGCCTCCTGATATCTCCTGATCCTAGTTGATGGCTTGCCCGAACTTCACTTTCCCAGGGTTCTTAGTTCTCACCCCTAAACATGAGTTTGGTCTGGGCTTGTGGGCGCAAAATGTAGAACTTGGAAAAACCAGAATGCGAACCGGCCAACAAAGTCACAAATCAGGAGATGCAAACTCTTACAATTACTTCAAGTAGGTGTGCAATGGTGTCACCGTGCATCCTTCTTTAGCGTAGCTTTGAGCTTTGAGTATTTGAGATGGCTGCCAGCACGTCCAAACATTTGCCTTCGACCCATCCCTGCCTCGATCTCTGCTTGTAATTGTAAAGGTCAAAAGCACTCCGCGTATCCAGTGAGAGACAGATCGGGGACTGTGTAACATTTCCTCCATCAAATCTGGAGTTTGATTTTGTGAAATCACCGCGATTTGGGTATCTGATACTCATACGTGCACATAGAATCTAAATGAATCTAATGTATCATTGCATGCTCATAACTCTAGCCTGGGATGGATCTGGTCCTTTTCACTCTCCTCGCCCCAGATGACCACATTTCTGGTGGTTTCAGTCCATCTGAAAAAGGGATCAATGATGTCATATTCCTCTTCAGAGGGACAGAAACCCTTTGCCAAAGACATCCCAAGACATCCCAAGACCAAAAATTGTGAAACCACCATTGTGCTGCGAATGTGAAACATCGCGCAAGTCATTGGTCGCATCCAAGCAGCTGGCCTCAAATCCGAACAGCAAGAGAAGCTTCGACACTCCGACGGTGAATTCGCTGACAATGTCGCGGCAGGCCGCTCATATCAGAATTCAAAAGAAACATGAAACCAAAAACAAACGCAAGTGTATCATAGTGTATCCAAATTGATATTTATGGAAACCAATGGCTTTCGAATCTGCACATCAAGCACGCACAGTGGCCATGGATTCAAGGCACAGCCGGCACAGCATCTGCAACTGTCCTCCTTCGCCTGCACAGCCCTTGAAGAATCCAACAATTGATTTGAAGAGATCAGTTCCACCATTGGGACCCACCCTCATCCCAGTCCTAGGATGCAATAGACAAGGCACTATGCTGCAGTCAACGGGCGTATGATCTTCAAGACACCCGTGGGGACGCTCAAGCCTGCTAGTCAACTCAAGATTTCGAATGACATGCACTGTACCCAGGGTGTAGGGTAAAGTGTTCTGAATGAATTATATAAACAAATGGATGGATGGATGGATGGATGGACGGACGGATGGATGGATGGATGGATGGATGGATCCTTCGCCACACGAGGCTCGGCTCTGCACCTGTGCTCGAAGTTGATGCAGCTTCCTGTGTTCACGCGGCTGACATTAGGATTGATTTATGGATATATACCCTCCATGGATATCTGGATATATCATGCATATATGGAGGGATGTTACTGAAGGATATATCATATACATATATGGAGATAGTGATATATATATATATAATACATATATAATTAATACATAAATATATGTGTACCCTCCAGTAATCAAGCATGGCAATGGTACATGCTGCTGCCCCATAAATGGAGCTGTTCATGGGAATTTCAACCTTAACTCCATTGCTGCGTCAGCTGGGTCCTTAGGAAGCCAGGGGCGCTCGAACAAGATCCTGTCATCCTGCACCAGCAAACGCCTCAGGGATGATCCAGCAATCGGCAGCGACCGGAACAAGAACACTGAGTTCATCCCTCCCAGAGCTGGGCACGTTCCATCTTCTGCTTCTATTCGGACAGCACCACCTCAAAGCTTGGACATGTGACCTCTGACTTGAGGACATGTCAGGTATGGCCATCAGTAGCCTCACCAAACCCTTTGTGACTAGACTGTAGCAGGTCTACAGTTCCCATGGTTTCCCCTCCAGTGGAAGAATGTCCAACCATTGGGTTAAGGTTATCACATTCCAGGGTGGTGCAAAATTTTATGCATCAGCTACCAACCAGACAATCTTTCAGTGGCCGCCTGATGTCTGATGGATACTGGCCACCCGGTAGAAGTGAAACCTTGGAAAAGTGCAGCTGGGCGAGATGAAATGATCTGAAAACCCACTTGTTCTCTCTAGTTCAGCATATTCTCTATGAGCAGACATTGCTTTGTAGTGTGTTGCATATGCCGAGAGTCTGCGATCGCAAGCTCTTGCACTTCACGGCATTTCGGAGGCATCAGAACACAGCTGGGCAGTGGCTGTTTTGTTCGTCTATGGCCGAAAACGAACCGTCCAACTGAAGCTTTCCCCCAGTGGCCGGCAGTGGACCTGTACACTTGGAGACAGTATGCGACAATCTCATTCATCTCATTCCCGCTTCACGGGACGCTGCAGGGACTTGTCATCCGCCCGGAATTGCATCATAGAGCTAAACCTTGGATAGCGCCTTTTAGGGGCTGAAGTAAGAGCTCCCTATACCCGTGTTGCATCCAACAAAGTCTGAACCAAAATCAGAAAGAAGAAGTTCAAACTCCAATTCTGGGATCCCTGATTTGGTGCCACATACCCATACTGGATGCTTCTAAGAAGCTTTACAATGTACTGCTTGCCCTTAAACGACATGGTGTACTGCTTGAAGCCCTTGCTGTAAGCAGTTTCCAGCTGCTTGTTCATCTTTGCATCGTACTTGGTCCAGGCGTTGGCATCATCCACACCAGCCTTCATCTTGCGCAAGTCACTCATGAAGTACCACTGTCCCTCTCCTGCCACAGTTTCCTGCGAGATTGCTGAGGTTCCAAAGCGGCCACTAAGGGGACAGGATAGCATACCGAGCATACCGCCTGGCTTGAGAAGTACAATCCTATGATGTCCCAAGACCTAGATGGTTCAACAGCTGTCGACTGGTTGGCCACATTGCTGACTGTGCATGAAAGTATGATGAAACCCGTCGGTGCGAGAGCCTTCTTTGGCTCCACATTCGAGAGAAAACACCATTTAAGAGTCCTTGCTTTTGGTTTTCTTCAGCTTGGCAGCAACATCTGCAAATTCTTTGGCTGCAATGGCCTGACCAAAACCGTTTTGCACCGCGAAAGATCTCGCTGCAACAACGCCGGCCCGGCCTTGGGCTTGGCTTTGGGATCAGCCTTCATTGCTGCCTTGATAACACCACGGGCTGGACCAGCTTTCGCTTTGGCCTTTGGCTTGGCCGCAGCGGCTTTTGCCTTTGCCTTTGCTTTGGCTTTACCTTTTGCTTTCGCCTCCGCAACCGGGGCAGGGGAATGAGAGCGGTGCCGGAAACTGCTCAGTGTCAACACCGCACCTTCGCGAGCACAGCACCTCGGGCAGGAAGTGCCACCTGAAGAAATGGCTGCGACGTGTCCCTGTAAAAAGGGACCAGCACATAACATCCAAACAATGGTCACCTAAAAAATGTAAAAAAAAAACACAGTTCATAGAAGTTTTTTAATTTCAATTATAACAGTCTAAACACATTTTTTTAATATTGTTGATTACTTCATTTTTTCAACAATATATTAAAACTATAATGAAAATAAAAACCGTCAAGGCATAATTACCTCATTCATTTTTTCAAAATCATCACTACTAACCATATATTACCTCTTTCATTTCTATAAATCATAAAAGTCAATACCTAATTACCTCATTCATTTTATTAAAACCT
>Ga0126342_10016987_pt1 | contig 12626 bp, 11 predicted proteins | sample Cyp1metagenome_FD_92528 | JGI IMG/M metagenome (GOLD analysis project Ga0126342, IMG submission 92528) | Coral microbial communities from Lord Howe Island, Old Settlement Bay, Australia - Cyphastrea 1 metagenome | ecosystem: Host-associated > Invertebrates > Cnidaria > Coral ...
ACACTCCACTACACTCCACTACACTCCACTACACTCCACTACACTCCACTACACTCCACTACACTCCACTACACTCCACTACACTCCACTACACTCCACTACACTAAATTACACTACACTACACTACATAACACTACACTGCACTACATTCCGCCACACTCCGCTACACCACACTACATTACACTACACTCCACTACACTCCACTACACTCCACTACACTCCACTACACTCCACTACACTAAACTACACTACACTACACTACATAACACTACACTGCACTACATTCCGCCACACTCCGCTACACCACACTACATTACACTACACTACATTACACTGAATGATACTGCACCACAGATAGACAGGTAGATAGATAGATAGATAGGTAGGTAGGTAGGTAGATAGATAGATGGATGGCTAGACAGATTGATAGATAGATAGATAGATAGACAGATAGATAGATAGATAGACAGATAGATAGAGAGACAGTTTTGAGCGATAGATAGATGGAGAGATAGAGAGATAGAAAGATAGATAGGTAGATAGATAGATAGATAGATGGCTAGATAGATTGATAGATAGATAGGTAGATAGAAGGACAGATAGACAGATAGACAGGTAGACAGTTAGACAGATAGACAGATGAAAGAGAGAGGAGGGAGAGAGAGAGAGAGAGAGATAGATAGATAGATAGAAAGAAAGATAGATAGATAGATGGCTAGACAGATTGATAGATAGATAGATAGATAGGTAGATAGGTAGATAGATAGATAGATAGTCAGAAAAAGAGAGAGAAAGAGAGGAGACCTCAAGCACCTTTCGGTCCATCAGTGGATTCGCTCTGCCATCCCGGATTCACAACAACCAACCTCTCCTATAGGTTTCCTATTTGTGAAACTTCCGCCACCGCCTTGTGCGGTACTACTGGTAAGACTATGAGTACAACAAAACAGACACAAACCGGACTGGTTACTTTCTGATGCGTATCCCGATGGTTTGAGCCTGTCTTTCTCATCCTGGCTCAAATTGGAAACGTTGATTGATTGGCCATACCGTGTATTGAATGCTTTTTGCATTTGTTTACCAATTTTGCGGGCGAAACCATTTTGGCCAAGCAGGGAGCAGGGCGACCAACATCTTTGCAGCACCAATGAAGCTTTCAACAGCTGGTTGTGGAAAAGTCAAATGTCTTGCAATTTCGGACAAAACTGGCCCCTGGTGATGAGTTAAAAGATGTTAAAAGCATTTGAAAGCATATCTAAAAGAAAAAACTGTTAACCGCATGTATAATACGCATGTGTGGATCGCCATTTCGGCCCGATTCCTTTCATTGGTGCGGCTCTTTGCTCATTGGGCTGGGGCGGGATGGTTGTAAATGCGACACCTCCACTGCCCATTTAAAGCATTTGCTTGTTGGCCAAATCTGAAGTTGAGAAACAACATGTCTAGATCCATAGCATGCACGTGCCAATTTATGTTTTCATCATGCACTGCACTGTCTTCCCGGTGAGATCAGCTCTACATTCACAAGAAGCCTCGAAGGTGAGGTCAATATCTATAAACATCACAAGTGCTGCAGGATTCCTACAATATTTGATGGCCGTATATATGCCTTGTGCCTTGTCCAGATTTGTTTCATCGATTGTTATGGCAGATTTGGGTTCCTGACGCGTGGTTCCCGCAACCAACCAGAGGCGAGACCTTGATGCTTGAACCATCCCTCCAGACCCAAAAGTGAGCGAAATACAAAGGTACTGAAAATCTAAAAAAAAACACTCTCAAAACCTTCTCAAAGCAGAATACCAAGTGGCCGTGAAAAGGCAAGGGCATTCGAACTGATCAACTGATCATGAAGATCCATCATGCAGATCCATGCAGATACATCGTGGAGATCCATACGCATCCATACACATCCATACACATCCATGCAGATCCATGCAGATCCACGCAGCAAATGCAAAGAGATGCAAAGAGCAAAAAACAGATGCCAGCACTCATGACAGCAGGTGAACGCGAATGCAAACCCAGGAATCAAACATGCTGGTAGAAAGATGTAGAAAGTAAATATTCTGATTTCTTGAAGATGTGGCAACAAAAGACTCGAAATGCCTGAGAACTCCTAGCAGGCACTTTTGATAAGATGTCACAGAGTCCCAAGTCCCAAACCGTAAACCTCGTTTGCCGGGATGATGTGCTCCACTGCATCCTACACGCGTTTTGGAATGAATTTTAAATTCCGCATGGTGCAGTTATGACCTGGCAAAGCCTGTTGCAGAAACCAGATCTGAGTGGATTTGATTTCTTTCAAGGAAGAAAGCACTTTTGAGAGCAAACTCTAAATCCGTTCTTTCTGGCACCAATTGCTCAAGGTTTGCAAGTGGCCTCAGCAGTTGGCATGTCTGCATTTCTGGCCAAGTGAACAATGACCTTAGGCACACCGCAGCTCTCTTTCCTCTGATGCTTTCCTGGCAAACTTTGAACATCTTTGACCAGAAACTGTTGGTTTGAAATGGTTTAAATATCTTCAAGAGGCTTATGATATGTCACTTGTGTCCTGTCAAAGCTGTGGCATGCTCTGGCGGCAAAGGCAGCGACTGCAAATCTGAGACCTGCACTGGTTGGTTTGTTTGGTTGTCGATGTGTACCTTTGCTTCCGGGCTTCCGGCTGCATTCAGCATCCGCTTTAAGGACCGGAAATTGGTCCATGCACATGTTGTCTTAGGTGAAGTGTTGGTTTCTGAAGGCACTGCTGGCAGCTGTAAACAAAGTAGAGCTGCCGCAGCTGCCGCAGCTGCCCTCTACCTGGCTCTACCTTTTATACAACAGCGGATACGGTTACCGGTTATCCTGACATGTTTTGGCCCTGTGAGGAGGGCGCAAGCGTCATCCATGGGCTGACTCCAGCAATCCCATCCTAAAACGACGTTGCGGAAACAACGCAGCCACACAGCAGCTGTCAAATGAACTTCAGCGACTCTTTGACATGGATTAAAGGGAAGCGAAGGGAAGGGTCCACAAGTTGTCAATACCAACCTCTCAAATGAAAGCACATGGCACACCTGACTCCAAAACGGGCAGATCTGTATATATATATATATCTCTCTCTCTCTCTCTATTTGTATATATATATAGAGAGAGAGAGAGTCAGCTTTCAAGAGTCCAACTGTTTCGTGCAGGTGTCTTCAACACGACAGATCATTGAAATTTATGTGATTCCTCTGACTTCCAAATTCACTGCAAATGGATGCAAATGGTGACACGTTTTCTAGTCCTGGAGGGCACGGCTTGGAAAACTACCCATGGCAACGGCTTGCTCGGCTGCAACTGACTCACTGAGGCTGAAGTTGTTCTACCTAACTCTCTCCAGTTCAAAGGGTGCGTGTCCATAATCTTTGCCCTCCGGTCCAAGACATTACACATATCGCCAACCTTGATTGCTAAAGCACTGCTAAGCACTTCCAAACCCCTTCATATTGTTTTACAGCGATCTGCCTGAGCCTGGCTTCTTTTCACTACTTTGATGAGCAGACCGTTTATATTGTCTTCTAATCTGTTCTTATGAACAATCCATGCCTCGGTCCTGTGCAAAGCAAAGCTTTACGATTCTGTGTGGTTTCCTTACTCGACCCATCTTTGTAGGACTCGACACTTTGCACTGGGAACCAATTCGTGAGATTTGTCAGTCTACAGTAACTATACTTTTAACATTTGTTTAAGGAAGTAGTCATCAACTGAAAATTTCCTGCGCATAACACCTTGTAAACCTCTGCATAAGAATGATGAGGGAAGCTTCTAAGGGATGCCGCATGCCAGCAAGGGTTCTAGGTATACCTTTGCAGGGCTCTCTGTGGTACCGCATGACATCTCCAACTTAATTAGCAGAAAAGGCTGCTGCAAAATCTGCAGAAGTGAAGAAGCTAAGTCTTGCATGACATTGCATGACATTGCATGACATCGCATGATACTGCATGATACACGAGAACACCTGTTAGCAAGGTACGGTATTTGCGAGTACGGCAACGTGCTATGGCCTCAAAATATGTTGGCACGAAGCGTGCAGGCTCTCGGAGTGGGCCCGAATTTGCCAGTGCCTCAAGGTGAAGTGCAGAGTTGTCGCCAGAGGCGTTGAAGGCATTGCAAACGTGTCGAAGAGATGCTAAAGTGGCGTCAGATTCCCACAAGCAACTGTCAGAATGAGAGCAAAAATGGCACTGCGATGAATAGCAGAAAACCCTGGCCAAGAAGAGTTTCAAGACCCACACAATGATACAAGCATAATGATTAAGAAGGGATATGTGTATTTATTCGTGCCTTCATATGTTTTAATGCTGATGGATAGCTGGAGCAGTCACAAACTCCATTGTCCGTTGAGCCTTCAGTGCCCTGAAGATAGCTATCGACCCGACTGCCTGCACTGTGACGTAGCTAATCGCTGAAAGTTTGTGGAATTTGACAATCAATTGACTTGGCTGTGATGGTGTGATGGAATGATTGTGTGAAAATTGTTGAAGCTACTAGTATGACCTTTCCTTCCTTGTGGATGTCTTCGGGCAGACAGAAAGGCGTGCGAAAATATAACACAACATGTGGACACCGGGCATCAGAGAACCATGTAGAATCAAGGCTTTCTTTCAAAGCTTGCGCTGTCAAAAGAACAGAGAATGCGTCCAACCAATCGCTGAAATACCCTGAAATTTGGCCCTGCCTCAAGTGCCAAATGGCTTGGCGGCCGCAGCTTTTCTAGCCTTTCACAGAGCTGGAGCGTGTGGATATTCCACTCAGAGATAATAGACAGTGATGAGAATATCACCTGCGCATCAGTATTACAAAGTGATACAAAGCGCAGAGATGTGCAGAGATGTGCAGAGTATCAAGGAATCGAAATCATCGAAGCATTATTTGCTGCGGCGTGGAAGGCTTGTACCAGGTGTGCCGCACGGTGTGCCAGGCCCTTCCAATCTGCTCAGATCCTGGCCATCTCAGCAACTGGCTGTGGCTCCTTGCTGGTCACAGAGAGGAACCCAGGAAATTGCCGTCGAACCGTACAGCCAGATACAGCCAGATACAGCCAGCCCAAGAGGTTACTAATTTAAGGCTAAAGCCTAAAACCAACTTGGTGAACGCTTCAATATGCTTCAATAGACAAAAGAATCCGGCAAGAGGAGGAGAGAAGAAAATGTTCGGGCAACTGGAACCAAGGCATTCTGCAAAGGCGGAAAGCGAAAAACAAAGATATACAGAATCAGATATGAGATGCAAACACTGACTAGGGCCTCCGGAAAGCAGATTCATCCAAAAATGGCTCAATCTGCCAAAACTATCCAACAATCAGACGGACAATGCATCTAAATTCCAATTCGGAAAATGCGAAGTTTTTGATATAAGTGCATATCCAGACTCGAAATTCAAACAAATTCAGGGATATAAACGGGCGAATCCCTGACATGGGAAGCAAGCCAACGATGCAAGAGTTGAAGGCTATCCTAGTCATACTGGTACACAGTCCCATGTACATGACCTTTCAATACCTTTCATTCGCATGATTTGCGAGCTGTGTGCATGGCCCCCATTTCCTTCTCCACAGTGTCCTCAGCGGTTCTGCAGTACCATACAGGGCACCTTATGCAGGCAACAGGCCACGCACATCGCGGAGCAGAAGGCTTACAAGCAAAGGATAAGTTGTTCCCAACAAGCCGTACATGTTGCCCGCATTTGCCCGCTGCATTTTGCCACCGCATCGACTGTTTTTGGCTCACTTTGGAACCTGGAAAGTCTTGGCTATTTGGCCAAGCCAAAAGCGTATGTGATGAAAAGGGACATGGCTCTGCCTGGAGTCTGAATAATAGGTCCATCAAAGGCATCAGTACGAGAACCGAAACGACGCCAAGGATGTCCTTTTCTGAGGGCAGCCTGTTCAGCAATGGAAATCCTTCGTTGGCTCAGTCAATGCGCTTGTAGACCTGAGAAACATCGAGGGATTCTTGGTGCATTTGGACTATGCATTCTGACAAACATCAGGACTCAACGGGCTGTACAGTCTGTGCACATTAAAGCCAGGTCATAGAAATCATGAAAAGCTGCGAAAAGAAGCTCAGGACTGAGTCTCGAACAAAAAGTGTCGAGCCTTGTACGGAAGGTACCTGGTGTGAGCACGTTGAATCATGAGCAAACATTGTCTCCAGAACCGACTCGTCATTGAAAAAAAATATACAGATCCAAACGCGACAAAGATACTGTGACGGCGGAGCAAACACGCTCTGGCTGCAATGACAGCACTGTGGGCAAAAGCTCGCCTTGGCTGAGTGATAGCGTGGTGAATTGATTGACTCAGATTCTCTCTCAGACTTCAAAGTAGTCGGCCAGGGCAAGATGCATCTTCTGACTTGACATGATACCTGCCTCTTGCACACTAGTCTCACTAGAAAGAACCTTTCATTCTACACAAGCACTTGTTCAATTCATTGGCTTTGGATATTTTGCAAGTCACGAATGCCTTGCCACGCAATGGAGGCATTGAACTGGAAGCCCTGTGCAGTGCGATTGGCAGCATCGGGTTGCTCCGAACCAAACACAGCCACAGCTGTGGAAAAGATCAGCCATTGCTGCATGCTTCGGTTTAGAGTTTAGATGTGACTAGAACAAAAACACGAGAACCACGGCGCAGCTCCGTGGTAAGAGGCGGGGACAAAGACATGGGAAAAAAGCACACAAAGAGGTAATTAATGCGAAAGTCAAGTGCATGTATTTCTGAATGTATGAATGTATGAACGTACGTAGATACACACGTGCACGTGCATGTGCATGCATGGATGCTTGCATGGATGCTTGCATGGATGCTTGCATGGATGCTTGCATGGATGCTTGGATGGATGGATGGATGGACGGACGGATGGATGGATGGATGCTTGTATGCATCTATGCATGGATGCGTGGATGCATGCCATGCAAGTATGTATGTACGTACGTAGGCAGGTATGTATAAAAGCCGTTTAGCACAGTCCTGTGCTTTCGTTGTAAATACTTGCGCTGATAACATGCAGTTTAACACAGTGGCTCACTTTACATAAGTGTACCGAGCAAGTATTTTGGCAATGCTGCGCACCTAAGTCATTCGGGATGTGGCTACAAGGCCAAAATGTTTACGAGCGAAGCTCGTTCCTTAGCCCAGCCAAGCCACTTGCCTGCCGATGATGCTCTGTGTAATTTGTCAATAAAGAGTAATAAAGGATCATGTGCCTTTTCTGATCAAGCTGGAAGTGCGACCAATGATCTATTGCTAGGAATGAAGGGAAGTCCTTCTGCGTTTCCTTTTGGCCAATGGCCAGGGGAGGTGTAGGGCCAGCAACCAGGTATCGTTCTGAAAGGCACACTTTCAGGAATAATGTGTCAGCCACCCAATACCATCAGGCAGCAGTAACCTTGAATCATTTGTTGGCTCGGATTCTGGCTGTCTCTGTACGTCTCTGTTTCTCATGTCTCATGTGCCTCGCACCAATTGCCCGTAGGACAAAGCGGCCTTACTTGTTGGCTGTAAACCATCAGCTCCAAAATGCCACCTGGAAGCAACATTTTAGGCAACATCCTGGTCAACATCACATAATCTAAAACAAACGCAGCAGACTGAGAAGTCATCATTCCGTGCGACACCTCTTCGTCAGCTCTACTTTGAAAAGAAACCTGTTTTCCAAGCAAGACATCTAACTACCGGATTCTCCTTGCACTTTTGGTTTGTACTGTGTGTCTGCAAAACACATTTGGACAAAGCACTAGTTTTGAACATGTTCTCACTAAATTGGTCTCAGAACGAAGAGGAGCCCTAAGTTTTGGAAGAGAAGCTTGCCTCTGCGCAAGAGCTTAAGCAATTGTTTCAGGAGCTTCACGAAATCTGCAGAGGACATATCCTTGTACAGTAAATTGTTCCTGCAGGCACAGCTGATCATGGGAAAAAAATGACATACATTTCTACTCTGTGGAATCTGGTCGTAATTGTACGGTATATAATTAAGTGCGAGGAACATCATGTGGGTATGATTCAAATTTTGGGCACCAATGAAACGACTCCTCCTATTGCCATTTGAAAGATTTCTCAAGTGTTAGTCCATCCAATAAAGGGGGTACATGATTTTGAGCCGCTGCCAGGCTGCCATGTGTATTTTTCTTGTGTGTGAACCCGACTGTGCTGGCTAGTTTCGCTAGGACCAAATCAAATCCTTCGGCTGGGAGGGCGCCATATTCCTCGGCGAGCAACATTCTCTGAAAGGCTCCACTGGTGATTTCAGTCTGACAAGCTTAGTCTTTAAGCGACACATTGGTTGATGTTCATTGAAGAGCCCCATGGCAATCTGAAAGGATTGCAGCTCGATCGGAAATTTAACAAGAAGTAAAGTCCAGAGTTCTTTGATTTTGCTTACAGTAGATTGGAGGCGGGCAAGTATGGTATCATTTCATGGTCAAAGAGACTCTTGGCGGTTCCTGAAATCTTGAAATTAAGATAAATTAGGTATGTTGCCAAGCTGTAGGTGGTATGTAAATAATTAGTCAGTTTTGATACATGTCATCAAACAGGAGCAGCCTTGAGCTCTTAAGCACTTGCCCGTTTCTCTCATTGACGGACCTGACTCACTTGCAAACCTTTTACCTCGCCCTGGTTGGAAGCTCTTTGTGAAGTTTGGAAGTTGAAAGATGTTTAATATGGAAAAAATGAAAGTCGCAGAGAGCAAGCTTGCTCAAGCAGCCACTTGCAGCCACTTGCTGCGGTTGCTGCAGCCACTTGCAGCCACTGGCTCAAACTGCCAATCTGCAAGTCGGCGCAAGTGGCTGCAAGTGGCTGCACGTGGCTGCAAGTGGCTGCGGGGTGAGTGTCTGCCAGTGGCTGCAAGTGGCTGCAAGTGCAAGAGGCTACCAGTGGCTGCAAGTCGCTGCAAGTGACTGCAAGTGGCTGCAAGTGGCTGCAAGTCGTAGCTTGTGGCTGCAAGTGGCTGCAAGTGACTGCAAATGGCTGCAAGTGATTGCAGCTGTCTGCAGCAAATCGTAACGATTTGCAGCTATGTTCCATTTTGAAATATAATTGCTTTATGGATTTTACTTTTTTTCAAGACTGTCTGTAGTAGAGGGCTAGCAGCCACCAGCAGCAGCTACCCGTCCCCATTGCAGCATAGGTATAAAAGGTGTTTTCGGCAAAAAAACGTCTCAGAGGGCCAGATTGTTTGTATTTGAGGAGCGCCCACTTGCAGCCAGCGAACTTAGGACTACCTGCTAAGTAACTTTTGTTGTTTTTTTTATAATGGTTTAGCTTAGCCGGTGTCTAAGAAGCGTGGTTAGTAAGTCGCCGTTTCGCGACTTATAACACCTTTAAGCGTGTCATCGCTTTGGTTGTTGATCATTTCATCATTGATGTAAAGGGCGTTTTTTCATGGGCGGAGGTTAGAGTTCCATAGCCATATCAACGTTATTTATTTTTATAAATTAGGCTCTGCTGAGTTTTGAAGTTGAATCCCTTGTATCGTTCGGTAGCTCTCTCCTCTTACCGCTGCACCTATCACGGGTTTCTTTTCATAAAAAACACTTGCTAGTCTACCTTGTTCATGCCTTGTCAAAATCATCAAACCACAGACGAAAACAAATACGCATAAACTAACATGTCTCCCACTTTTTTCACAGCGACACTGGACGTGTCCACAGCAAATGGTTGAAATTTTGGATCATCAGCTCCACAATCACATGCGCCAGAGGCAGTGCCTGATCAACTGGCTACGGGCATTTTTCAAGGAAGTCCAAGCAAAAGCTCGTGCGTCATCCAGGGACACACTGCAAAGATCGGCAGCTGTCTGCAATATATACTAACTGTTCAAATTTGTGTTTTCCAGGATCTCAAATGCCGTTCGCTGCGCTCGCAAATCATTCTGATCAATGTATGACTGGACACCGAAGCCGCACCAATTGTTCGAGCAGGTATTGCTTCCAGTTCATACGTTGGTGCTACACATAAGGGCACAGCCACGATTAATTTTGTTTATTGCACCAAGATTTTTTAACGCAGATTTTAATGCACTACCTTGCAAACATTTAGCATCTCTTGTCCTCCCTTTATCTGTCCATCTGTCTACCTTTCTGTCTGATGTATTCATTTCTGTATGTCTCTTTATATGATCGCTGTGTGGGTGGAAGCTTACTGTGTGGCCGCGGCGTATCTTCCAAACTATTTTTGTACGTGTTGCAGTAGTCTTTTCATGGCGACTGTTTCTACGCGAAGAATTCTCTAATTTACTTTCTCCATGGGCATGCGGCATGGATGCAAGAGTTTATTCATGCGACTACATCATTGTCCTTGTCTCCAGTAGCGCTTCCAAGTCGACGATTTGCCGCACCAGTTCAAGGTTTTGTGCCTCCAAGTGCCAAGAGCTGTAGTTGTTGTGAGTATGGTAGGTCCGAGTTGTCATTATCATGACCAAGTCTCAGGCAGTCATCACCAATGCGGGCTGCCAGTGCATCCCTCAGAACCTTCGGTGTCGAGGAGGTATCGGCAGGTGTCATGCCAGGTTTTCCTGGCCGCGCAGCTGGTATGAATAGATGTGTGTGGGTTTAGTCGCTGTGTCATGGCGTTGTCATTCCATCGTTGACTTTCATTTCTTTTGTGCTAGTTCCAGCAGGCCATGCATTTCTATTTCTGCTGAGATCAACTATATTAAATCAAGACATGTATATCAGAAGTGAAACCAGCAACAATAGTCTGAGATCAAAGAAAGAAATATCCAAGACACATCTGTCGCAGCACTCGGATGGCTAGTGCAGACTTTCCGCCTGCGATTGCATACGCACGGTAGTGGTCTTCAGGTGGAAGTTCCATCCCCATGCCCATGGCTTGTTGCAGGCATCATGTCAAGTCATCTCTTTCCTGCGGCTTATTGGTATATGTTCTGACTGGTATACTGTATACTCATCAGGCCTCAAAACAGACTGGTCTATGTCAGAACTGGGTGGCCGCGTACGCTTGCCCCAAGCACTTGCGATGTTTCGTTTTGACTTCTCCACGGAGTTCCATCATGAGTTCAAAACTGGTAGCAGCAAGTAAATCATAGTAAATGTTTGCAAGCATAGGAAATCTCAATCGGATGCTGCTGTCCTGGTGACCTGCACAATCGAACCCCACAGCGGCGTCATGTCCCGCATGGCAGATAATGCCGTCCAGGTCTAATGGCTCCATTGGATAGAGTCCAAAATAATCATCACCAACTCTGCGTCCTGTGGCGCCTTTGGTTCAATCTCGAACTTGGCATTGTCGGCATTGACTAGCTGGCCACAGCAGTCATAGATTGCATTGACAATGAAATCATTATACAATGAATATCCAAGTTACTGGGGTAAACCCAACCTAAAGAAACTGCCTCCAACAAATGTTTATTGCTGAGTGTCTTTCTATTTTGCATTCATGGAATCATGACCATCCACCACAACTTCCAAGCCTCCGTCAGCAACGATCCGCGAGTTATTGGCTGTGGAAACAGAGGATTCCAACACACTCTGCGTAATGGTGTAGTAAACAATATCCAATGTACTGTACAAACCTGTTTAGGACATACAAAGGTCTAGATCTTTACGATTTCGGAAGAATATCTAGAGCCATCTTGTTCTCACCTTTTTGTAGCTCTTCCGGAAGGCAATGTAATGACATAAGATATTGTGCTGTTGCCTTGTTGTGCTGTCAAGCTTCATGTCAAGCACCTGGAGCCATCTTTCGGGCAGGCACTTGCATCATAAAAGGTTCCATCTTGAGGAACATCACAATATCTCTCGACGAAACAGAAGGAAAATTGCCACTTGCTTCGACGAATGCTACGTTTCAATCTTTCTGGGGAATTGGTATAACATCGTTCTTTGGTCTGCGGAATTCGCTACGACTTGTCTCGCAATATTCTATCATTCCTTAGGACTTGGCAGCTCCCGCATTCAAATCTTGAAAAAAAAGAGAATGAGTGGTGGCAATGCGTGTCCGGACGTGGCTCGACGCTGATACGCTGAGTAGCTGAAAAGGTTGCAACCTTGCATAGGGTAGTACGCTGATACGCTGATACGCTGTTACGCTGTTACGCTGTTACCGGACACTACTTGCGTCAGCAATGGAAAGAAACGTAAAAATCTACAATGACGCTTTTTTTTCAAGATGGCACGTTCCTGCAAATGGCTACAAGTCGCTGCAGATGGCTGCAATCACTTGCTGCCACGTGCAGCCACTTCCAGTCACTTGCAGCCACTTGCCCAAGCAGCCATTTGCAGCCGCAAGCAACCACTTGCAACCACTTGCAAACCACTTGCAACCACTTGCAACCACTTGCAAACACTTGCCCAAGCAGCCACCTGCAGCCACTTGCAGCAACCACTTGCCCAAGCAGCCACTTGCAGCCACTTGCAGCCACTTGCAACCACTTGCCCAAGCAGCCACAGGCAGCCACTTGCAACCTTTGCAGAGGCTTACAGCCACAAGCAACCACTCGCAACCACTTGCAACCACTTGCAACCACTTGCAACCACTTGCCCAAGCAGCCACTTGCAGCCACTTGCATCCACTTGCAGTCACTTGCAGCCACTTGCAGCCACTTGCAGCCACTTGCAGCCACTTGCAGCCACTTGCA
>Ga0126342_10016988_pt1 | contig 12626 bp, 11 predicted proteins | sample Cyp1metagenome_FD_92528 | JGI IMG/M metagenome (GOLD analysis project Ga0126342, IMG submission 92528) | Coral microbial communities from Lord Howe Island, Old Settlement Bay, Australia - Cyphastrea 1 metagenome | ecosystem: Host-associated > Invertebrates > Cnidaria > Coral ...
CAACCCCCTGGTTCGCCCACACTCAAACAACACATCCAAACAATATGATATACTTATCACCAGAGGATGAATGAAAACACTGGCTATACGCAGTGATTTTGACTTTAAGTTTTCAGGATTTAGGGTTTTAATTTAGGGTTTAGGGTTTTAGGTTTTAGGGTTTTGGTATTTGTTGTTTTGGAAAAGTAAAAAACTTAAACCCTGGAGCATGTCAAGAGATATGCGGGATTGGCCGCGGGCAAACCTAGGGGTTGCAGCGAACATGTTTATTAGTCATATCAGGGATTAAACATATTTTCAATGGCCACTTCAGGTACCTAAATAGGAGGTACCTACCATATATAAGGCCGATTTTTCAGGCCTAAATTTCAGGGGATATCCCCACTGGCTTTATATGGCTTTATATGGTACTAATGTCCCTCCATTTTATTGATATTGGATACCCTCTGGTAAACTAACATAACTATGGAAAATGACCATTTTTAATGGGTAAATCAACTATTTCTATGGCCATTTTCAATAGCTATTTTGACATAACCAGAGGATAAATTGGATACATAGCTCTTGAAAAATGTTGTATATCAATTGGACAATCCATTGGATACATAGCTACTCCAAGCCCAACGGGGTCCAACAGGTGCAGGATCCACCTTCACAGGCTCCACGGCATGTGGCAACATCCCAAAGGGTGCAAAGGTCTTTCCATCCAGCACCACCTTCCTGTGCCACGGGAGAACCACTGGAGAACCGGGTTGAAGCCCTGGATGTTCATCTACCCGACCTGGTAAAACATACAAAACACTAATGGGAAAATCACCATTCTTCATGGGAAAATTCACGATTTCTATGGTGATTTTCCATAGTTATGTTAAATTACCAGAGGGTATGTCATGAATTCAGGGTATTTCATGGGATTTATGGTGTTTTTCCTTGGAGGATTGAAGAGAAATCTCGAGAGACAAAATAAAATATCATCAATGTCATCAACATCATCAATATCATCATATCTTCCATAGAAAATCATAGAAATCCATCATATCTTCCATAGAAAATCATAGAAATCCTTTAGAAAATCATAGAAATCCTTCCAAATCCTTCCAAGTTCGAATTTTCAGAACTTCCAGGCCCTTTTCATTCAGCACATCAGCGCAGCCGCTGGGTGCCCCAGCTTCAGGCCCTGACGTGCAGCATCAATCAGGATGGGGGCCACCTCGGGCGCCCATGGGACGATCTGATACAGGATACATCGGGAATCTCATGGGATATATTCATAAGATTTTTTTTGGCATCTGATATATATATATATATGATATATATGATATATGTGTATATATATATATGTTTTGTATTTTTTTGAAACATAAAATAATGGAAGTTTTATGGGACCAACTCTTTAGGGTATATTTAGGGTTTCACTTTTTGTTTTTTTTCGGTTCTTACCATTCTTTTAATAAGATTTTACTTTCAAGGCTTACTTGGGGTTTCATGTCAGATTTAGGTTTTAGGGTTTATGATGAAGGGTTTGCATGGGTCTAGGGTTTTGTGTGTTTGGAAACAAGTCTCGTCAGCCAAGTTGCCATTTGGCCAGCATCCCAAAATACATGTAACATCAAAAAACAGCAGCCCTGCGCGCTTAAAATACACTTCAGTTGTTGATATGATTGGTATGATTTGGATTTCAAAGAAGAATCATTGGGACTTGATATGATTAGGACTTCTATGTCTATGATTGACATGATTGATATGGGGATATGATGGAATAGAAATGGATAGAATGGTATAAACATTCATCCTATGTAACAGTAAACCATCCCCAATATTACCAAATGGTATTTATCCAAAACTGTAGGTTCTTTACGTCCTTTACCATATTATATATTGTCAAAAATTGCTAGCCCTCCCCCCAACTAGAAAATACTATATAATAGCTATCACACATATCTTTATGTTTTTTTTGTCTGAACAAAAAGCACGATTAACAATAGTAAATGTGTTAACTCCTAGAAAATCCATGAAAATCCTATATGTATTTTAAGTCTAGACATATCATGACATATCTAGACCTATTATATTCATATTCAACTGATTTCAACAGCATCATTATTGGTAGCTCCTTAAAAAAAAAAAAACAAACAATTCCCATTACAGTAAATAGCATAAACATCTCATTAAATTCCACTATTTGGTTGACTAATCCCATTTATGGGGCAAACCCAAGAATATCCAATAATAAAGCATCCCCAAAATCACCATTTATATGCGTTTGAAACCATCCCAAACGGTAGATCAATGGCTTTGGGTTTCCCGGGTTTCCCACATTAAATCACCTTTTTGGATCCCCCATTTCTAGTGGATTTCCCAGAGAGGAAATAAACAATCACTAAACAAACCCCAGATTGTTGGTTCAGTAATCCCACAAGACAAGAAAAACCATGAATCACCATTAAACATCTCTCTCTATCTCTATGTATATATATATATATTAAACTCCCACTCTTTCATTGGTTAATCCTATATTGTCCATTTATTAGGTTGGTTGATCCCATGAAAAATCACCGTTCTTCCATTGGTTAAGTCAGCAATTTGTAGATGATTTACCTATGATTTATATATTATAGGTGAATGGTTGGCTCAATCTCATCTTAAACATCCCATGAAATCACCATTAAACACACACGTATATATCAATGGCCATGCAACAGGAAACAAAATAATGGAGGTACTTACGATATATTTTTGGCCGATTTTTCAGGCCTAAAATTTCAGGGGATATCCCCTCGAAATATGGCCTTATATGGCACAGTACCTCCATTTTAGGATCCTGGTCTCAATTGGTTAATCCCATACAACTATGGGATAATATTAACATGGGATTAAGCCAACCATTAGTCACATTAGTCAAAATGAATAATCCCAATTATGCACACATTAGTCAATATGAATAATCCCAATTGTGCAAACTATTTTTCAGTTAATAAAAGCCAATAAAAAAGCCAATCAATCACCATTGAACACACACACACACATATATATATTCCATTGGTTAATCCCATATGATCTATTTTTAGTATTTTTTTTGCTATATACCATCTGGTAAACTAAGATAACTATGGAAAATCACCATTTTTTATGGGAAAACTCACTATAAATGTCCTTTTTAATAGCTATGTTAGTTTACCAGAGGGTAATCCCATGGTGGTTGGCTGGATACCCAACCTCCCAACCGTCCGTTCCAAGGATTCCAAGGTGCCGCCGACAGCACGTCCTCCGGCCCCAGCGCCGTCAGCGGCACCTGACCACGCAACGGACCCGCACCCATCGCGCGCCTCGGTGGAAAGGACACCGAGAAGTTTGGGTCGGGGCTTGGGCAGCGAAAAGCGTAGGAATTTCACCAAAACTTGGGAAATGCCTAGGGTTTTTCTTGATTTCGATGATTCTTTGATTCTTATGAGATCGTATGAGATCTTATGAGTTTTTGTTTGATGAAAAACATGCATGTAGCATGATTTATTTGTGATTTGTGATTTGTGATTTAGATGATTCTTATACAAGTATTCTTCTGATATGATTCTGATTTTCGTGAGTTTGATTTTACATGCATAAAAAAATCATTTTCGTGAAGATCCAGTATTCACAACTGATTTTCGTTGGTCGTTTCGAAACGGGGGATCTACTGATTCTACATCTGGCTTTTTTGCCCCATGGAACTGACATTTACCAAATTGAATGAAACCTGAGGTAGGGGCAGTTCCCGAATTGGGCCACCTTAGTGTAGAAAGTAAAGTCAGTAAAGTCAGCCTACCCTCCAGAAAATCACACATGCCAATAGACACCCCCTCTCCATTTCGGTGGGGGGATAGACACCATTGCCATGTTTGATGACCGGTCCGGGCAGTCCAGGTACCCTCTGGTAAACATACAAAAAACGATGGAAAATCACCGTGTTTAATGGGAAAATTCATGAAAATTCACTATTTCTATGGCCATTTAGCTATTTTGACAGAACCAGAGGGTAGTCCAAAGTCACCAATCTCTTCAACCTGTAGGACCTGGGTTCAACTTCTTCAACTCACCCATCTGCCGGCGAGATGCGCGCGCGTTAACGCGATCCGTGGCAAGGAGGGGCGGGCCGGGAGGTCGATAAAGCTCGCAAGGCCACAGCTATTGGATATGGAACCTCTCTGGTAATTTAACATAGCTATTGAACATTGCCCATTTATAGATGATTTACCTGTAAAAAATGGTGATTGTCCATAGTTTTTTGTATGTTTACCAGAATGTATTTCCATTGACTGATGGCAATGACATAGCCTCTAAGATCTCCAAGATCTCTAAGGAATGAACGAATTAGACGAGTTTACCCTAGCAGTCTTTATCAACCCAGGGTGAGTAACGGCAGCACGCAAAAAAATGTGGGAACACAGCCGTGATTTTTTTGGATTTCACAGAGTTATAGCATGTTATAGCAACCAAAGTTAAGGAAAAGTCAAATCCCTCTAAACTAGTAATGATTTAACTATTATCTTTCTGGGGATTACAGTGCTATAGCCTCAACGTGAATCGAACAGGGCAAAGCCAAGTGATATAGAAAAACCAAGCGCGAAGACTCTTCTGAAACCTGAGCTTGTGTTTGAAAATTTCCCTGTTTCCAGATTACCACCTGCCAACAAGGATTTTCCGTTGCCAACTGGCATTTAGGGCATATCGTGTCACAGTGAAAGGCTCGACTTGCGAGCCGCCATTTTCTCGCCAGTGGTCAATACTTCATACCACAACCTGCGCCCTGCGCGTGCCTCAAAGATCAGTCTCTTGACTTAATTGGAGGTTTCCTGAAATGTCTGTAGCCCCAAATCGTCCATGGATTTTCCATCACAAACAATCCATTTTGGGGGTACCTTCATTTATGGAACCCCCAAATGTATCCAAACGCATCCCTCATGACATGGTGAACTTTGGCACTGGTCGCAATCAACACCACACAGATGCAACATTCATCAGCCGTCATATCTATCTTTGATCAAAAATCCGCCAGGAAAATGTATGGAGAGTACTGTACTGCAATGGTAAGCACCATAATGAATGGTCTTGCCACATCAGGCTGAATGAAAACTATGAAAATCCCCTCACACATTTTTTGAGGCACACGGCCAGGGGCTTTCGTATATTTTGGGCATGTCCAAAAGCTATGCAACCCCTCAAAATGATCTGTTTGAGTTGGGGATACTTCCTTTTTTGGACAAACCCATTATATATTGGGCGGTGGCTTCAACCTAGATGCACATTTCTTAAATATCTTGTCGGTGACAATCATTCCGTTTCCAGGCATGGAGAGAAAAGAAAATAACTAGCTGAACTGAACACATTAGCCCGAAAATCAATGACACATGAACCACGGAAATAATGGAATCGCCATTGATCCATTCAATCGATCACAAACACTCGTATCACCAAGGATAGCACTGCAACATATATATATGTTTATAAATACATCATATACTCTGATTGGCACACTGTCAATGATATTAAATGATTGTAATGGCTTCACTTCAAACCACACAAATATAAATGATCTAAGTCACCAAAGATAACATTGAATTCTGTTGAATTCATAGGTTTGAATTTGGTAATCGCTTTAGTAAAACAAGAATTCTACTGTTGAAACCACCAGCCCGCATTAAACCATATTAAAATCGTTCGGCCCAAAAAACGGCCCCTCGCTGTCCAGCGGAGGCAGTCTTCAGCTCGTCCACACCTGGGCCACTGGGTCTGATCCCAAATGAGCTGGAAACATGTGGAAAAACAAGAAATACTTCAAACATCTTCAAACCACTTACCAGTTCCATAATTCTCTCTCTCTCTCTCTCTCTTTCTCTCTCTCTCTGACTCTCTCCATCGCCGTCTCCAAGTTTAGATAACATATCGATTACATCTTTGTTGGTTTAGAAGAGGCTAATTACTCATTCTACATTATCATAGTGCTGGCTTCTTATTTAATATAGATGTTTATTCGATGCGTTGAACAACGTTACAACGCACATTCCTAATTTGGGATGGGTTGAACTCATCTTACCATCTTGCTCGTTTATAAAATAGGATCTTTATTGATGGGTTGAACCACATTACTCACTTTAGATATCTTTAGATTGGGTATATCCACTCATATCCCATTCATATCCATTAATTCTCCCATTGCTATCCCTATAATTATCCCTATGAAGCCATATGGAGGTTTCCTGAAATGGGGGTACCCCAAGCAATCATCAATTTTATTTTCGGATTTTCCATGAAACAAGCCATCCAACTATTGGGGTGGGGTATCCTCATGACTTAGTAAACTAATATCCATTAATTATCCCATTACCCTCTGGTAAACTAAGAAATCACCATTTTTAATGGGTAAATCAACTATTTCTATGGCCATGTTCTATGTCGCAAACTGTAAACGCTTACCAGAGGGTACTATCCCAGTAGTTATCCATAGCTATCCCATATTATCCCGGAATGAATCTGAAGCAATCTAAACCAAGCCATCGCGCGAAGCGCGCTCTGCGCCAGCTGGTCCTTGGCGTTGCTTCAGCCACACATCCGGCCCGTGGCGGAGCCCTGCGAGCGAATCGGAATCGGGATGGGTGGAAAACCCGGGGAGAAAAACTGGGGAAATCAGGGGAAAAGCCGTACAATGTGGTTTATAAACCCCATTAACTATAGTTATAGGTACCATAAACCATAGTTATTGGAGTTATAACCATAGTTATAAACCATAGTTATTGGTTTATAAACCCCATGAATACTGTAGTTATAGGATGTTATAGGTACCATAAACCATAGTGACATTGGAGTTATTTGCGCCAACTGAACGCTATCGTAAACGGGGGCCCCACTTTGTAGGACATGGCAATTTCACCAACAACAATGGTGATTCATGGGATTGATCGCTGATTTATGGTAGCTAAGTTGACATAAACTTGGTGAATGCTATGATTGATAGCTGATAAAAATGGGGGACCGATTACTACAGAAAAATCCATGCGTTTATAAACTAGCAAAGATAACTGGGTGGCCTCAACGTGTCTGCGTGGCTGGTATCTGAAAATGGGGATCAAACTTACCACAATTCATAGGGAGATGGGGATATCAACTAGCCCCTGGATGTATCCATGAACTCGAAGCTCTCTGGCTTCACCAGGAAGAGGGATAAACATTGATCCAGCCACAAACACGAACATCATACATAAACTAATGCATATATATATATATATGATATGTATATATATATATATGATATATGATATTGATAACAAAGAACTATCAATTTATGGGGCTTCGATTTGAGATCATCCAACTGCCTTTTTGCCAATGGAAAGTCAGCAACCATCTCTCCAAGAAGTCGCCCTTAAAAATTACAAAAATTGCCCATTGGATTGTGAGATATCCATGGATATCATATGGTTAATATATGTTATAGACATTCATAGGCTATAGTAATCCACAATAAGCCATCATGGATTATTTTTAGGCTATAGCATGGCTATCATGGATTATGATAGCATAAACATTCATAGTGGGGCATGGCGTCAAAACCAATTGACTCCAACTGTATAAGTGCAATGAAATGATATTCATAGATTTCATAGGCTATAGTAATCCATAATAACCCACAAGCAGTACATCCATAACTGGTTGGTGGTTTCAACCCCTCTGAAAAAATATTAGTCAGCTGGGATTATTATTCCCAATATATCGGAAAAACATGTTCCAAACCACCAACCAAATAATCATCCGGATCAAGATCCGGCCTTCACAGCTTGCATCAAGTGCCAAAACTCCTCGAAGTTAAATTTGCCGTCCTCGAACGCATGGAGGTCATGGGATATTTTGGCATTTTTCAGCGACGATGAAACCAAGAGTAAGGGTGAGATATGTACACACACACATGTATATATATATACATACATGTTCTAAACTATATATAGTATATCATAATACATAATTGGTATAAATTGTTTAATGGGGGTTAACGGTTAATGTCAATCCTGGACAAATAAACCATGGTTGATTCATTGGGGTTACACCCAAAGAGTGACAATCTACTAGTAAAGTGGCTCCCAATTAGGCAGCTCAGGGATGCTCAGGGGTTAAGAATCCGTGCTTGACATTGTACCTTTCCCTCCAAATCGAATGCATTGATTTGAAATCATAAGATTGAATTGCCACATCAATAGTTAACAATATCACTTGGCACATGAATTAGACTACCGCTTGTGCAAATCATAGACAAATTCAAAGAACAACTTGATTTGACCATTTGACCCTTGGCCTCAATTTATGGCTTATGACAACTTGACAACCCCCTGAAACAAAAGAGAAGCGACATCCCGCACTATATTAGCAGAAACATAAAGATAGTAATAGATAGTAACATATAAAGTGGTGCAAATCGAACATACCCTCCAGTAAACTTACATAACTATATATATATATATACCATGGAAAATCACAATTTTTCCATGAAATTAATTAATAGGTAAATCATCTATTTCCATGGGCCATGGAAAATACCATAGCAACCCGTTACCAAACCTTCACCCACCCACCGTCAGCGGGGTCCTTATCGACATCCTGGGCCCAGAGGGTCCAGAGACCCTCTAAGAAAGGATAGATACATTTTTTTTTTGTCAAGAATGTTAAGGGGCAGGATCCTTTCAAAATATGTTGTAGATGTTATGATCATAGAATGTTATATATATATGTATAGAGTTTTAGATGATCATAGAGTTTTAGATGTATCAATATGTTTCACCAGTAATAGATGATGATATATGTTATAATATAGAGTTTTAGATGATCATAGATGATGTTTTTTTTTTTTTTTTAAATATATGTTTCACCAGTAATTGCCAGGGTTAGAACTTTTCGATCTATTTGGGGGTTGCGCCTTAGATTTACACGCAGGAATACCTTGGGGAGAAATGGATACCCTCTGGTAAACATACAAACAACTATGGACATTTTTTATTGGGTAAATCAACTATTTCGACTGGGCCATTTTCAATAGCTATGTTAGTTTACCAGGGGGTAAATAAGCCAGAAATCAGAGATATTGATCGACAACCATGCGGCAGCCCGTGGCTGCTTGGTTTCAATCCTCTTTTTCGACGTCAGTGAAGCTACCGGCCAAATCCCACAAGACTATGGTCGTTTCCAATGGAAATAAAGTCCAGTGGTAGACTCAATAGTAAATGGATTTATTTGAGGTTTACTATTAAGTAATAGTAATAATCTCCAATAGAGGTTCATTGAATGAATTTACATGGTTTTACCCTCTGATAAACATACAAAAAACGATGGAACATCACCATTTTCTAGCTAAATCCACTATTTCGACTATTTCGACTGGGCCATTTTCTATGTCGCAAACTGTTCGTCATTACCAAAGGCTACCATACTTTACCCCGTTTTTCGAGGCGCCATGGATGCACAGATCTGCGCCAACTTGATGGGGTTCATTCGGATGCCGTTCATCAGGAAACCTCGGATGGTTCGCTGAGTGCTCCGGTGGGATGGTTGTGGGGTTTTGGGATCTCAAACATGGGAATGGTTTAATCTGATTATAGTGATTATAGTAGTGATTATAGTAGTGATTATAGTAGTGATTAATAGTGGTGAATAGTGATTAATACCTGATTAATGTGAGCAAAATAATTTCATAAACCATCCCCACATCACCATGTTTATGGGTGGTATGAACCATTCCCAAATCCGTGGTTTATGACATTGTTTTACCCACATTATCCAGCTTCCCTTAGTTCGCCACAACAAAAAATTAAGTGACTTTAGACATGCTGTTAGTTCATATTGAAAATGGGTGATGTGCACCTTTCGTCGACAGTGAGGTGAATGAACCGACTCCACCGGCAGGAGTGCTTCATTCAGCAAATAAATCCCCAAGTCAACATACAGCCAACTGCTATCAAATCTAAAAAAAAACGAACACCGAAGTTTTCCTACCTCGCAACTCCCAAACTACTGACCAAAAAGAGACGTAAATCACTCACCCGAAAACGTTGCGCAGAAATCCCATGCTGCTGGGGTTTCATTCGACACTGCACCACATCTCAATTCTCCAATTGTCCATGTCTGTGATTTCTTAAAAATAAAAAACCTTAAAAAATCTAGAAAAGAGTCTTATTCTAAAATTTAACCCTTCAAAAATCTAGGTCTTATGACATTAAGATCCATGATCCTTAAGGAACTAAACATCCCTGGTTTTTGCTCCGGTCGCACGCCCGTTTCATGGTCGGTCCCTTCCGCTTCACCGCGAGCCACAGGTCATCAGCTCGCCGCCATCGATGGTGCCGTCGCCATTGGCATCAAACTGCCGGAAGGCGCGTTCCGCCTCGTTCCTAAGTAACAGGAGGAAGGGATGGTCTGGGCCTGGTTGGTGGCTTCAATCCCTCTGAAAAATATTAATCAATGGGAAGGATTATCCCATATATTATGGAAAATAAAAATGTTCCAAACCACCAACCAGGAGCGTATGTATTTGATTGGATCATCCTAGTATAATGGGAAGAACTTAATGATAGCCAACTATTGGGGATATAAATATTACATATTATATGACCATTACTAGAACCATCCTAGTAAAATGTAACTTACTGAACCATCCTAGTATAATATGTATATATATATATGTTATACACATATTGAGGAGATGGGACATATTAGGATATAGTTGGGATATAATTAGAATATATAATTGGCTTATTCTATGGTTATAGTGGGCTGGAACCATTAATATATAGTGGGATAGAAAAGGATTTGCAAGTGGGACAGAAAGAGAAAAATACCGGCAAGAACAGTTTTTTTTTGGATATGATCCACCGTTTACAATTTCAATTGTTACATAAACCACGGGGAGGAAACAATGGGGAATGCATTTTGAGGCAACGGGAGAACTGGCGATTTAACCCTGATTTTGAGGCAATCCCGCCAGCCAGTTTCGGGTGGATGTCACCAATAATTCCTATACAGTAAGTTGGGGGGACTTGCAGGATTTCCCGGTAGATACATCGGATTCAACCAAGTACACATATACAATATATATATATACACATAATATATATATATACCGCGTTTATGATTAATTCATTGAAATTGCTAGTCTGGATGATAACCAGGCAAACGGTTGGCTTTATGATGGCCCGCAAGTAGAGAAGGTAATTAATATTAGACTTCAACAAATCTTGTTTGTTGATTAAATTCCTATTTTAATTTAAAATAGGAATTTAATCAGCAAACAAGATTGAACTGACACATTTGTGGACTCAACAACAATCAAAAAACACATGACGCCAGTGACCACGGAAAGGATGGGCATGACGCTGGAGGAGTCATGCCGAATGGCTTCCAAACCAGTTGGCACTCGGGAGATCATCATTCCACCAGGATGGTCCAAAGGTACAAAATACCATCGCTTTCTCCATGAAAAATGACTTGATAAACCTGGCTGACTAATTCGTGAATTCGTAGCCCCAAAGAGCGATGTGCTACTACAATGCTGACCCCGAAAAATGATCAACAGCCCAGCGACACCGCTACCTGGATCATCCCCAGGTCGTACCAGGAGTTACTCTATGGAAACTTGATTCTTCACCCCAAAAGACAATCAACACATACTATAGGGTTAAACCATGCTAAAACGATATACGGATAGTAATTGGAATATTTGCCAGTCAAATACCCCGGTTCCAAACGCTCCGTTCACATCTATATATAATTTTGCACGCTTCCAAAGGAAGTATGACACTTACTTCCAACGCACAGCGCCGAGTGGCTTGGGATCAAATTCATCCTCAACATCAAAGTCATCTTCCTCATCATCCTGCGGATGAAACCCCAACGCAATGTGGCATGGCAGCATGAAAAATGTGCTAGCTCCAAACTGTGGGGGCATTGTATGGGTGAACACCACCCATTAATTCATCATAATTAAATACATAATTTACATAATCTATTTATTTAATTATTTATTTTTTTGTTTATTTATTTATATATATATATACATATACATATATACATATGTATATATATATATATTATATATATACATATTAATTATGGCGATATTCCGCACCACTCCTGGGATGCACCCAGTAGAACCCAAGGGCTAAAAGGCCTTGATTTTCCCACAAGGAAAATGATTTTTCTGATTTCGCATCCTGCCCTGGTCAATATCAATGGATTGGTTTTGTTGGGAAAATTTTAACTGGTTAAAACCCCATATGAATAATGGTAAAAACCATTGTTTCCTGTAAATTTTCCCTTAAACCAATCCATTGACAATACTCTTCATTGAGGAAGAACGGTCATTGGGCTTAGCTATGGTTTGGATACTAGCTTCCGCAGAGAGAAAATACAAAGACATCCTCCGTGAATGTGCCCTAGACTGTGGCTGACTGCATTCTATAAACATTTTGGTTTATAAAATGATTCTGAGGGTGCTTTTTTTATAGAATGAATCTGAGGCATATTTATGGAATGGTCCGGCAAGTTTAAGGATCTGAGATTTCGATGGTTAAAAACCCCAAAAATTAACTTTATAGAATGAATTGGCTAGTTACAAG
>Ga0126342_10016989_pt1 | contig 12625 bp, 15 predicted proteins | sample Cyp1metagenome_FD_92528 | JGI IMG/M metagenome (GOLD analysis project Ga0126342, IMG submission 92528) | Coral microbial communities from Lord Howe Island, Old Settlement Bay, Australia - Cyphastrea 1 metagenome | ecosystem: Host-associated > Invertebrates > Cnidaria > Coral ...
AACTTCCACATTCATTGAAGATCTTCAATAAGGGTTTAATTCTCCCACCCCCGTTAAACTTCTACATTCATTGAAGATCTTCAATAAGGGTTTAATTCTCCCACCCCCGTTAAACTTCTACATATATTGAAGAGTTTTGGTAAATGTTTAATTCTCTCACCCCCGTTAAACTTCTACATTCATTGAAGATCCTCGATAAGGGTTTAATTCTCCCACCCCCGTTAAACTTCTACATTCATTGAAGATTTTCGATAATTGTTTAATTCTCCCACCCCTGTTAAACTTCCACATTCATTGAAGATCTTCAATAAGGGTTTGATTCTCCCACCCCCGTTAAACTTCTACATTCATTGAAGATCTTCAATAAGGGTTTGATGATGATGATGATGATGATGCGTTGCCTGTCGTGGTTGCGGTTCCGGGCAAAGCCCAGGCATTTGCGGAATATATATATACGGTATTAAATACACATATATACATATATACATATTTACATATATACATATAAGCATATATACATATATACATAGATACATATATACATATGTACATATATGCATATATGCATACATGCATATGTACATATACATATTTACATTTTTACATTTTTACATATTTACATATTTACATATATACATATATACATATATACATATATACATATTTACATATTTACATATTTACATATACATATATATATACATATACATATATGCATGTATACATATATGTATATGTACACATATATATATATACATATGCACAAATACACTTGCTGTATATGCATGTATACATGTATGCACATATATATATATATATATATGCATAGATACATATGCATATATATATACATATGTACATAGTTTTTTCTGCACGTGCATCTGAATCTGCATGTGTATGCATGTATATACACACATACACAACATATATATGTATATATAGATACATACACTAGAAAGACTATAATATCATACATGTATATGTTATATCAGATGTTGGCATTTCATCCATATTATATCCACATTTGTGGCCCACGAAAAGAAAGACAACTCCTTTGTCGATCCAGGTCCCACCGCCCATTCGGGAGGACCGATCATATGGGATTTGTTCTTATGGACTTAATATTATGGTATTGTGGTATAGTATGAACATTTATTTGTTGGACTTAATTTATGATGTTTCGACACGTGCAAATGAGGTTTGTTAACATTATTTTCAGACAAGCCGGATGTAACCAGTCGAAAAATGTGGACTTAACGGACCCAAACATGTGAATTGTAGACTCGTTTCAAGGTCAGATGGAATCATTAGGATGAAGGAAAGACACACTGAGTGTCTCGCAAAATATGTGAATTTAAACTGAAACAATTCAGATTTAACAATATTAAACCTGACATTGTTTTTTCACCAGCATTAATTACAGAGAGGATTTATATAAAGGGGTATAGCCGCTAGACGAGAAATGGATTTAGAGTAGCAAAATTATTGCAGTATCCTCATTTTTTGGATGAACATTCCTGTTTAGACACACCTCAAAGATCTGCTTGTACTGGTCAATGCAAGAAAAACCATCATGTTCTTGCAAGAAAAACCTCAGATCCCATTGTGATTGATTTTTTTTTGCTTCTCCCGTTTTTGTGGGTTTTCCCATTGTTTATCGCTCATTTCCCATGGTTTTCCATCGTTTTTCCAAGGTTTCCATGGCTTTTCCATGGCTTTCCGTGTCGAAAAACGTAGGAGCTGGATCTGCCTGGCGCCTGTACACCGTTGGTGCGCAGCGCCGCCGTGACGGGACGCGCTTCTTGGAGCAGAAATGGAGGTTTCCAAAGTCATGGGGCTACCCCCAGAAATCATCCATTTCAATTGGATTTTAATGGGATTTTCCATTATAAAATGGGATTTTCATTGGATTTTCATGGGATAATCATCCATTTCAATGGGATTTTAATAGGATTTTCGTGGGATTTTACATTATAAAATTAGATTTTCATGGGACTTTAATGGGATAATCATCAATTTTAATGGGGTTTTAATGAGATTTGCATGGGATAACCATCCATTTTAATGGGATTTTAATGGGATTTTAATGGGATTTCCATTATAAACCATCCAGCTATTGGGGTACCCACATGACTATGGAAACCTCCAAATCATAGAATATCTAATCTGGATGGATTCTAAGGATGGTTAGTAAGGCCGAAATGGCCGTATGATAACAGCTATTGTCAGCTTGGTGAACTATTCTAATTCGGCCAGATCTAATCCCCCAAACAAACATGGTTGTCATATGGGTAATCATTGAGATAGGGATTTATGGGGATTTCTAGTGGAAGTATGACTTTCAAATGCCCCCCTAATATGGATCCAACCCCGCAGCCCAAACATGGGTATATCACCATGATATGAGCAATGTGGTAAACCCAATGCCATAAGCGCAAATGGACAGCCTGGAGAATTGTCTTGGCTCCGTTCATGTTGGGAACCTAAGACTATTGGTAGATTTTTGTCTTTCAAACGCAGCTGGAAGTACTTGATAGTATTTTGGGTCCATGTAAAATGATAAGTTCTATGTGGAACATCGGGTAGAAGCGTAAGTAGGTAATATGTGGGCAATAACACGGGTAATTGGGTATTCATAAGTGGTTCTGAAATAAGCTATTTAGGTTGCTGGGATATACCCAGTTATGAACGTGGGTTGTTAACCAAATAAATGCACTACCCATGGAAGGTCATTTTGGGGTTTCCACAATGCGCGACCTCAATTCATCATCCAATGGTCCACCTTGTTTTTTTTTTTTAATTGTTATCTATCATAAGATTGTCTTGACTTGCGGTCTGCATTTTTTAGACCCCCTACATTTTTCTGGCTGGTGGTTTGGAACATTTGGATTATTTTTCCATATATTGGGATGTTCATCATCCCGACTGACGAACTCATATTTTTCAGAGGGGTAGATCAACCACCAACCAGATGATTATTGATGATTGTGGATGATTATGGATGATTATTGATGGTTATTGATTGATCATTTGTCGTTCCACGACATGGGGAATCTGTTTTTCGAAGATCTTAGGCCACCGGAATGGGCACCTTCAGTCAAGAAAGTCCACTGTAATTTTCTTCAGACGTCAGAAGTCAATGGTGGATTTACCATATCTATCCCTATCCATATATATATGATTATACATATATTATATATCATATATATATATATATATGATTATGATACATATATAGAGAACATCATTTCTGAGCAAATGGGGCTGTTTTTAAGCACAAAGTCCTTGGGGGCGATTTGGTGAAATCCGTCTAGGAACTCATCATCGAAATGGGATGTCTAACTTAAACATTCACATCTACAAATACTGAAACAGCTCCTCTAAACTGTGTAAAACTATGTAAAACTATGTATCTCTTGATCTACCTATCATTACCTATCCATTTTTCCTCCAGTCAACTGACATAGATATGGAGAACCCACTGGAAATTATGTAGATTCTTATTTTCCTCGGGTTTCCCGATGGTTGCTTTTCCATATCGTTTTGTGAATTTACCGGAAGGTAAACCCCAGTTTCGATCTTTTGGTGGGTGGAATCACCGTTTCAGCCTTTGGTTGGTGATAAACCAACCATTCTTAACGGCTGAACCACATTTTTTGACGCTTAGACCATTTTAAACCACCATGTTTCATGGTGAAAACCTGCAGGTTTGACGGTTAAACCATGCCCAGGTCTGGCTGGATGTGTATTTGGAGGATGTGGCCCGACTTGGAGCCCCTTCGACTTGTCAGGCCGACAGGCTTTAACCGTTGAAGCCTCCAAAAATTCTGATCTGTAGCGATGATCCTCTATAAATGGAGGTTTTGGAGCATCATCTGTAAAACATGAAATTTTCCATTGCCATGCTTGATGACTGGAGGGGGAGGGTAATTTACGAGAGTTCTGAATGGTCCTTAAAAGGTTTGATAGGTTTTTGTAGGTTCTATATAGGAAGTACCCTCTGGTAATCTGCGAGTTTGCGAAGTGAATTCTGACAAGACACCGCGACATCACCGTAAATGATGGTTAGGATCGGGGGGAGAATATCAAGAGTATACTTACTGGTGCTTAGTAGGGAATGGATGGGTTGCTGGGGGAATGGGATGATTATTACTAGTGATTGTGGATCATTTCCTCATTCCCTGCTAAGCACCAGTAAGTATATTATTTCAGGTTGGTGAAACATAATTCAGCTTCAAATGGCCATAGATTGACAAAAATTGAGGGCACCATTTTCAGAAACACCCATAAGTTGACTTACCTTGGCCTGTTGCGAATCGACATGGTAAGATCGTCAGTGTCTCCCCCTCTGGGAGCAATAAATTCAATGACTGGGCTTGACCGGATCCATGGAAACATACATGGAAACTGGGAAGATCTTAGATGGGAACTCACCCATCTCATTGACTACATGAGGTCCGATTTATGGAGATTGCGTCACACATATGACAGATCCTCTTGTCGCCTAGCAGTGAGACTGTCACCCCTCAGACTACACCTGCCCGTGGGCCGTGCCAGCTCTTGTTGGACTTGCGGCGAGTTCTGTACCGACTCTGCGGCAGGTTGGGTGTGCGGTAGCGGTTCAAAGTCCAAGTGAAATGGCGGATAGTAATGATGGGGTTTATGCGGATATGATATGGGTCAGTAAATAATGGTCATCTATATTTTATATAATCATTATTTACTGACCATAAAGAATGGTTATCCCCATAAATAATAGATATGATATGATTTTAAGATGTTACTGATGATGGGGATCTAATGGGCGAATGAACGATTAAATTCGTGCAATTCAACCCCAGAAAAAGCCCAGCTTTTGTATACTATTAGTCATGCTGCCGATGCTGCCGCTGGAGATATATTATGGGGAAATCACGGGCTGGAAAATTGTGTTTTCTTTTTTTCTGGGACAGATGTCCGGATGCAAAGGGATACCCTCTGGTAAACTAACATAGCTATGGAAAATCACCATTTATAGTGGATTTACCCATTAAAAATAGTGATTTTCCATAGCTATGTTAATTTACCAGAGGGTACACAATGAAAACAAAGTAATTCGAATTCTCGTTCCATCTCCGAACCCTCACCATTGCAGTGGTAGTCTGGTCTTGCATGTGCCAGTGATAGGAAAAGCTGGCGATGTGGACCCCACTACCCATGGATGCAACATCTCAAGTGTTGATAAGTGTATGGATTCATGTTTGAGGAACTGTTCATTTTAGCCAAAGATTGCAGATTCACATTTGGGTATGGGTCAATACCTATTAATACCATTTTTAGGGGAATGAACATCCATTTACCAGCTATTTTGATGTTCACCAGGGGTACAAGGTTTTGACACACTGCCATTTGACAAGTGTTAATTGGATACCAACCACGTATCCTGAAGATCTCGGAATCGCCGCTGCCCCCGCGATGCCAGGGACAGCGTCACCGAGACACGCGGTGACCACTCAGGAGCGACTTGGATGAAGGGCCTCGCAATGGTAGCGAATGTAGCCTCTGGTGAACATACAAAAAGCTATGGAAAATGGCCCTAATCGAAATAGTTGATTTACCCAGCTAGAAAATGGGTGGATCTTTCCATAGTTTTTTGTTAACGTTTACCACAGGGTATATATGACAAGATGGAATTGCCTCAATGCCATCAGCATCCATAAAGCCTTTTTTGAAGCCCCAAAATGGGGCCGGAGGTTTCTGGTGCCAAATGGTAAGTGGGTAAACGGGTAATGGATGGTGTGCGTGGGCCACATTACCAGATATATATATACATGGGGTAGTTGATGTCCAAAACAACAATCGCGGAGATTCTGGTGGGGTGAATGGTCTAGCCTTGTCGATGTAAGGCTGGCCTTATAGAAATGTGGTGCCGCTTTCGGCGAAGGGGGGCGCCACTCAAGTTAGCGTTACCTGGCCATCATTTGTCTACATGCAAAAATCGTGAGATTGGAGAAAACATACAGCCCATAGTTGGACATGCATTGAAGTTTCTGCGGGACATGTTTTCAACATCTGGTAGCTACTTTCTCCTTTGAACTTGGGACCTAGTATCCATGGACAGCAACCCTCCACCATCAGTTTGGTACCCGAAAATTTAGGGAACACCTCGTTCCATCCACTGGTTCATCATCCTTTTTGGCACATGAAATTGTCTTTTTAAAGATGGTCTTTTTATCTGGGAGCACCTAGTTTTTCGGCAAAGTCACATACCTTTGTAGTGGGGAAGAATGGAAACCCCCCCTTTGTCGGTAAACAAAACCATGGCATGGCAATGTTCCATCATCTTCCATCCCCATTTTAGCTGGGAAAAAGCTGGTAAAATCCTCATTTTAGCTGGTAAACGTCCTAGATCTTCCGATGAACCACGGAACGCCACCACGTCAAGGTGAGCAGCAGCAAGCTCACCTTGCCGGAGGGACCGCTTCCGACGGCACAGGTGTGTTCATAATATCGTTGTTATTGTTAACATGAATTATCATGATGTTTGTTTATTATCATTGTTAGATTTTATCATATTATATAATATTTTCCCTATTTTTATTTATTCTTTAAATCATTACGTTTTTATTATTATTATTATTTATAGTTATTATTAATTTTCACATTATTATCATTATTACGATTCTCATTTTGGTTACTATTATTATCATGATTATAGTTTTTTTCATTTTTATTGCCAATTGAGTTTATATTATCATCATGGTAGTTATTATCATTTTTATTGTAATTATTGTTAATATTATTATTATTATTGTTAATATTATTATTATTGTTAATAGTATTATAGTATTATCAGTATTAGTGTTAATATTAGTATCATTATCATTGCCATTATATGTCATTATTATTTCCATTATTATTGTTGATATTATTATCACTATTGTTGTTAATGTTATTATCACTATTATTGTTACTATTATCGTCATTATTATTGTCAATTGTTAATATAATCTACAATTTATTATCATGATTATTGTTAATTTTATTATTATTATCGTTACAATACCTACAACTACTGTATATGTACATATCCAACTACTGTATATGTACATATATATATATATATGTATATCGTATGATATATTTCAAGGGATAGAACCAGGCAGTTGATCGTCCCGGTGAGTTCCCCCTTGCCTGGACTCGACCCGCACCAGGCAGGTGATATCTAGCTATTTCTCAAGGAGGCATGGCAGTACCCTCTGGTAATGACTAACATAGCTATTGAAAATGGCCCAGTCGAAATAGTGGATTTTCCCATTAAAAATGGTGATTTTCCATAGCTATGTTAAATTACCAGAGGGAATTTATATCTTATGTAATTGTACATATGTGATCGTTACATTATCATGAATAATTTTTTAGATATACAGTATACATCAATACACTAAATGATTGCATATATAAATAAATGAACAATAACACATACATAAGCAAATAATTAAATGACTAAATAGATACATAGATAACTCAATATGTAAAAAACCAGATAAATAGTTTAGAAACTAAATAACTACATAGATTACACACAAAATATAAAGGTAAATACCTTAGTACATAACTACATAAGTAAATGAATAAAACACATAGATAAATACATGAATAACTTGATAAATAAATAAACACATTCGCATATATTTCTACATACATATGCTTACATATATATATATATATATATAATTTGTAATGCTGCATAGACATCTACGCACAGACATCCCTACCGATGCAGGTGATGCAGAGATGGCCCTGGGCACATCGCTGGCAGATGCCTCTCGGCCGAATGGTTGGTCCGTCCGAAGGACCACTGCGAAACGGTGTCATCCTCGAAAAACATATGGATTTCACGGATGTTATAATGGTATCGAACATGGGATCATATGGGATAAATATAGGATAAATATGGATGAACTAATGGGATATATCCCAAAACTAGAGTTGGATGAAGTATAGATTCTATAGATATACCCTCTGGTAAACTAACATAGCTATGGAAAATCACCATTTTTAATGGGAAAATCCACTATTTCGACTGGGCCATTTTCAATAGCTATGTTAGTTTACCAGAGGGTATCTACTAAGAAAACATAATTCGCCTAGTTCTGCCCACCTTGGAACTGTTATGGATTTAAGTATCAATCAGTGGGTATATGACCATAGAATGGGATAAGGTGGGATCGTGAGAATATCAATGGGATAATATGGGAATCATATGGATTTACCTATCAATAAATGGGTATAGGATGGGTATATAATGGGATAACATGGGATAATATTGTATATAACCAACAATATGGCATTTGGGTTTGTCTGAACAGACCTGTAAATTCTGCAAATCCATGGTTTAATCAATCAACATTTTCCATATTACATGATATTTTTCATGGCCATTTAGAAGGCAAAAAACACATTTTCAGACAGACCCACAGGGCTATCGCTATTACGGCCCAAATAAATTGAGGATATTGAACTTGACAATGTCTGACCTAACATATTCTAGCAGAATAATTATCAAATTATATTAAAACAGAATCTATTGGTAATATGAAACAACATTTTTCTGACTCTTGTTGCTGGTTTCATGCATTTTCTGTTGTCCATTCTCAACCATGAGATGATGGTCCCCGGTCCCCTTTTCTGACAAAGTTGTTTTTTTAGCCGCAGGCCAGGTATACGTCGACCACTTTTCCAAGAAGGATTTTCTTCTTTGGTGTCCATTTGAGAGGAAAGCCACCAGTAAACAAAAGGCTCCCAACGGACCCCTGTCAGAAAACATATTTGATCCACAGAGAAACATAAATTTCAACCATGATTTTCTTATCAGAAAACACCAAGAAAAACACCAAAAACACCACGTTGTTTGCGTGAGGTTTCGCTCAATCATCGAACACAACTTGCTCCAAAAAGCTGAAGGTGAGGGCAGTGAGGCGTGACTGAGATGGTGGGCATTGCAGTCATATGCCAGATCCCAAAAAGACATATTCCCGATGAAGTATAAAGTCCTCATTCCGGCGTCACTGGAATTATGGTTAGGATTGGGGGAACTATCAACAGGGTAGAAGGCCTTATTTTAGGTTGATGAAGTATGTATTGTTGTTTGGGTCAATGAAGGACTCCTATTGTTTGGGTACCGGCAAATGATGCCAAATCACCCACTTGATATTTATACTTTACAAGGAGCTTAAATGACCTCTAGGTCCATTAAAGAACGCATTCCACGTTCTTTTGAAAGTCCATTCAGTGGTAAGCACAATGATGGCCGTTCGCCATCACCATGGGGCCAGCAGGGATGACAAACCATGATTTTTCCAGAAAAAGGATCTACACACGTGGATTGTCGATATCTATGTTATGATAAACTGGAAGGTACATCATCATGGTCGGTGAACATCACATTTCAGCATCCCGATTTCTGGTATCTGCAGGATTTTGTTTTGCAGGTTTTGGCAGCTGGGCATATCACCATGTTGTTTAGGAGCATTGGGGTACCAAATAATACGACAATTCCACATAGGTTTCCCCTAAGAACACGCATTACTTTGGGCAGATTTCAGGGTGATTTTGCACATGGTTTTTGAACCGCAGAATGGGTTTACAGGAAACATTCTGAATGCGGGTTTTCGCAAGACTTTCTCTGGTATGAGCCAACCCAGCGACATGGTGATAGGAGGCCACAGTTGCCATCTAATTTCATCGAACATTTTCCATTGAAATCCCTTCAAGTCCCTTGAAATCCCTTGATTGGTCGTTCAATCTCAATATTGTCAACCTCGGATTCATATTGTGAGAAATATGATGAAATATGTGATAAATGACCATCCGACTATCCAAAAAATGGTTCCCGACTTTTCTGGCTTCTCCTTCAAGGCCGGTATTGAGAGTGCCGTGTACATGGCCTACGAGGAGTCGGTGGGTCCCCACGGTGGAACCAGCGTGGTGTCCGGCATTCTTTCTGTATGGGGAGTTAGGGGTATACATCCCCGTGAGATCGAGTGATTCGATCTCTTCCTGTGTTTTTTGCTAGGGTTGGATGCTGGATTCTGGCCTGATCAGAGTACCACTTAAGATCTGCATGGATTGGTCCCAGGAGAGAAAAACAGATGAGCCCGTGCCGGATTGGGCACATGGTTCCTTCGCTGCCATGGCTTCTTGGCGTTTGCCAAGAGGGTTGGAGATCTTGGAACAGCCGAGGAGTTCAGCATGTTGCAGCTTCAAATTTCAGCCAAGTCATCCAACAATTAGGTGACGACCCAAACGCATCATACGACCTGCTGAATGTTGGCGGCGGGAAAGCCCACAGATGTCCCGAAAAAACCTGGAACCAAAAAAAAGAGGGCGGAGGGATGAACCGGATGAAACACATGAGTTCTGAATCTTGGAAATGAGGTGACATATGAGCTATGGTCAATACTCATGGTTAATAACCATTAATAGGGGCTCGTCATCCAATGGTTCATAGGGATTTATAATAACCATTATAAGGATCCTTATTATGGATGGGATGACCATCAACCATATAGTGAGTATTGACCATGGCTCATATGATATGATGACTGGTTGATAATTTATGTGGCTTCAAATATACAGGTTCTACAATCTATTTCTGGTGCCGTTCCTGATGTTTTTTAGGCTAAGTGGGTCAAAAAATCGGGAGCCCCAACTTCCAACCTCCATGAATCAAAATTTCACCATATTTTCCCAACAAATTGGGGCGGTGGCTCATGGTTTCTACAGGGTTGGTGGTTTGTGAATGATCTACAATATCGGTGCCAATCGGATCGGAATGGCCCTAGTTTTGCCGAGGTGTTGGAGTATGTGGCATCGCTGAATCGAAGGTCCGTCCGCCGAAAGAAATCAACTGAGGAATGGGAAGATGCGTTGTGTATCAGTAGTGTTGTTAGCTCTGACCGCTATGGGCGATTACAGGAGAGCATAGTTTGTTTTTGTCTGAACATAGTCACCATTCCCCCTATTAAAAAGACACTTGGGGGGTATACGTTCGCAGTTTCAGACGCAGCAACAACAATTTTTCAAGACGTTCGCATACCAGTTTCAGTTCCCTCATTCGCTACCGCCCCAAGGAACGTGTGATTCGATCATCTCCATCCATAGCTCGGAAAGCCTGGTGAAATGTACCAACTATTCATGACTTTGGTTCCATCTGGGACTATGAGATTAGGAGGTTGGAATAACAGTTTCATTGAATTCATCCCATCCCACCATGTTTTATCCCTATCCCACCTAGTATTCCTAGCCTACTTATATATACAGGAGGTTGAAGTAGCATGGAATGATATCTCCAGTTTCATCCCATACGCCAGGCCCGAACAGGCCATGCTACGTGAGCACGAGTTTGATTCTTTGGCAGCCACTATAGCTCGAGGACTCAGTCATCGAGGGCCATTTTTTGGGTTCCATCTTTTCAGGGTCCTCATCGGTCTGCCCTGAAAACGGGAACAGAACCCGTTGAACCCTGCAACCTTGGAGCCCTGGAACCATGTAAGCCGGGGAACTGGGGAACCGGGAACCTGAGAAACCTGGAACGCTGGAACGGCGCGTGAGACAGTCTTGGCTACGACAACGCAGCAGTCAGCGGTCGTTAGGCAACGCCTTTGGGATTGTGACAAACTGGCCCAGTGTTTCGTTCATTTTTTAAAATAAATGTCCTTTCGAATCATCGAGAATCATAATACCATAATACCCAAGGTGCCAGCGAGTTGGGACGTATGGATGCTCTTCACTGAAGTAACGAAGTAAAAAGCAAAAGAACACAGCACATGTCAAATTAGCATGATGTTGATCCTGCTGAGAAGGGGAAAAGGCAGGGCAAGCAAATAATAATTCACAGCCGACTATTTATGATATTTATGTTGATCACTGTGATGTGCCTTACTGCTGTTGGGTTGCAAATCTGGGTTAATGTCCACTGATATTAATTAAGCCATAATTGGCCCCGTCATATTCGTTTCTGGCTATGCGGTATTGGCTTGGTGGCACATTTGTACTGGTATGTTGAAAAAGATGTGTCTCGACAACCATTGCTGGTAAATAGCGTATACTGCATGCTTGTGGATATAAAATGGTATAAACAATTACAATATTGATCAATATATATATGTATATATACATATATCAATATTGTACATGCAGATGTAATAAGTTGCAACGTTTGTTTTCCACGATCCAGTAGCCCAGTAGCCCTATCTTTGTCCACTGGCATGATCCTACAACTTAGTAGCTATTCAGAATAGTGGCCCTGTGCGAATTTCTTCAACACGTGTGTATGCGTATACATCACACACATACGCATATACATATGCACAATCATACATATGCATACATATGCACACATATGCATACATATGCATACATATGCACACATATGCATACATACATGCATGCATACATGCAAATTTACATGCATACACATATGCATACATACATGCATGCATACATGCATATTTACATGCATACATACATGCATACATACATGCATACATACATGCATACATACATGCATACATACATGCATACATACATGCATACATACATGCATACATACATACATGCATACATACATGCATACATACAT
>Ga0126342_10016990_pt1 | contig 12625 bp, 11 predicted proteins | sample Cyp1metagenome_FD_92528 | JGI IMG/M metagenome (GOLD analysis project Ga0126342, IMG submission 92528) | Coral microbial communities from Lord Howe Island, Old Settlement Bay, Australia - Cyphastrea 1 metagenome | ecosystem: Host-associated > Invertebrates > Cnidaria > Coral ...
AAAATGATAGAAGTGCAAGAGCCTACTAATTACTAAAATAATCGAACCAAAACATGGATCATTGTGGACCCTACTGCAAGTAAGACAATGTCAATATGGGGATGTGTATGCTTGCAAACAAAACCAAAGGTACTTTCGCACGCTTTTCCACGTGTTCCAAATGGGGTCAATGTAGCTGTAGGGTCCAAGCATGTTAACTTTCTTTTTTAGGGGTCACCAGAAGTATCTCTGGCTGGAGGCTTTGACACCCTTCAATTTATAGCTGATTGTTTGTTTTTTGTTACAAGCCATATCATTGACCACGTTTCTTTTCTCTCTCCAATCTCTCCAAGGATTACCACTTGCTTACGGGACCATTATATGACGAAGAACTACCAATATTCCCAATAGATTCCCCGAAGGTAGAGTATAAACAAGAGAAACGGAATATTCTTCAGCAAATCTACAAGGTGGAACAGTGGAACCGCCAGCTATGTTTGTTGGTTTATAATCACAATATAATATAACTAAAGTTATAGCCACCAAAACCGAACCACCTTCTAGTGCAGGTTTTACAGCTTAAAACATGGTTCATTCGAATGTTCAGAGCCTCAAATTGGCTAAACTGGAGCTGAAAAATGCAAATTTGACCTAAACTTGATCGCTTATAATCAACATGAACTGGTTCGATATATCCATTGCCAATCTTAGATACCCTGCAAAAAAATAAATTCTTTGCTGGTGCACGTAGATATTCCCATTAATACCAAAAGACTATTCAGGATTAGTTTGTACCCATGTAAGATTGACCTAGTAGATGTCCCATGATTTCTGGTGGGAAGTTGGGTGACATGTATGGGGTATCCCCCCCCAAAAAAAATGCATTTGACACCAGCTGTGCATTTGGGACGTGCCTCTGGAGCCGCCACCGTCGCATTGGTCACAGCACTGCCACGGAGGCCGTGTGGCTGCGCCGCGGACTTGGAGGTGACTTGGAGCTTTAATTGCGCCACCACCTGCAAGATGGGTACCCATAGGATCCATGTATGGTATATATGGTAACATTTACCATCAATATACCCCCAATGTTAGCATGTATACCATACATGGATCCTATGGGGATAGAAATAGGATGAAATAGGAATAAAAATAATAATAGTCGTAGTAATAAATGGAAGTTTCCTATGTTTTTCCAATAAATCCCATTATAATCCCATTAATAAGCCCCATGAATATAGCAATACCTGGATCTTCCATATGGTACTTATTTCTGCCGCTGCTCAAAAACACTAGAATTGTCGAGGTTCTTGCGGAGAAACGCCGTTCCTGAAAATAAATGCCGTTGTGAGAAATTGTTAGCCCACGTGGTCGGGCATTTTCGCCATTTGGTCGGGCATTTTCGCCGCTGAAAAACGGGCTTGGCAGCAATATATCAGAAAACTGAAACTCTGGTTTGCCCAAAAAGGTCGTTCTTGTGCAAAACCTATTTATTGGGCAAGAGAAATTAAGCCCACTTTAGAAGAGGCAGGTATGAATAATATTATACGCGGAATAATGATAACTAGATATAACTAGTAATAATATGGAATATATCATACGAATAGGAAAATAACAATAATATGATTTTGGAATATCCCATTCATATCTATCATATTTCAGTTGATTCCTTTTTTCTCGCCTTGGCCATGCTGACCATGCTGCTCTTCAGCAGCTTCACCTCCTCCTCAAGACCCTGCAACTCTGAGGCATTCACCGTCACCTCGCAACGGTGTTTTGTTCGGCCGAAACCACCGGGGGAAACAGTGGCAGTTGGGGCGAAGTTACTAAAACAAAAAATGGCTACAACCATGGTGATGAGGTCTCTATGTGCATTTACTTGTATGGCTAAAACCATGGTGAACTAAACCCCCATAAGTTGGGATATAAGTATGATATAAGCTTTGCATTCCTAAAACTATGATTCAATATCCACCTAGAGTGCCCCAGTTCGGCATCGCTAAGTTGGTTTAGTTCACTCCAATCTCACTTTGCTTCATGATATATCGAACCACCTTGCAGGACATCAGAAAAAATGTGGCAAAACAAATGGCGAATCTTGGATCACCCTCTGGTAAACAAACAAAAAACTATGGAAAATCATCAGTTTTGATGGGTAAATCCACTATTTTTTGTTTGGCTAAGAGGTCCACCAGGTCATTCCAGGCATCTCCACTGAGGCCTTTCACATGCGATGTGGACAGCCCTGCACGACCCAAGGCTGATTCCAGTGACTGGAAGGCAGCACGCAGAAGCTTCGACTGCGCCGTACACGTACACACCCATGCCCTGCAGCTCAGAAGTGACCGAATCCGGGCAAAGGGTGGTGGGGACATTGGCATTTAGGGCCAGACGCCATAGCGCACTCCAGAAGAGCGCTTCACGTTCTCCTGTGTCGCTGCCAACATGATCGGATCCCATATAGTGTGGTGCATCCTCATTGTAAATCACCGGCTGGGCAGTCCAGCTCACGAAGTTCAAGAAATCGACAACTGGGTCTTCTTGTGGTGATCCGAATGGAATTCCAAACCTCTGGGCCCAGATTTACCAAACATATCCTTCCATATTATATACCCTCTGGTAAACTAACAGTTTGCTATGGAAAACCATTTTTAATAGGTAAATCAACAATTTCTATGGCCATTTTCAACAGCAAACTGTTAAATTACCAGAGGGTAAACTTAAATATATTCATGGATCATCCCGGCACCAGAAAACCCTGCAGGGTAAGTAAGATCCCTTGTCGTTTTTTTTTGATTATTGGTTCAAAAAAATCCCATTCACCCCTTGGTGTCTTTCCAAGTCACACCAGCATGTAAGCACACACACATACACCAACTCAAGGCTAGGCCCTAGGCCCCAATATTGCAATGTTTTTTTTTTGAGAAGATGGACGTTGATGATCATCTGCTGGAATTGGTGGTACCCCATTTTCACACCAGGAGATCTTCTACTACGAATGTACTGTTGGGTCATTTCGAAACAGTAAAAACCGTGGATACGGCTTGGTGAACTTGTTGTAAGGAACCAACCTTACTTGGACTTATGTCAGGATTGTGATTTGTTGTAGCCTGGGTATATCTTACAATGTGGGGCGCCCCAAATATGAGTTGCATAACCTCTTTGAACGATAGATTTATTTCCCATAAACCCAGCAGCAATAATTGAACCAACTAGCTATCTTGGAGGCCCCACGTAGCAGTGATATATGGAAAACACCAGCTACAAGGTGATACTCATAGATGATTTAAGCTGGTTTTGAACTGACAAAACCTCTATTTTTTTTGAGGATTACCTATGGGTTTGCCATGCATTTTTCCAATTAAAACATTCTTTTTGTGTGCTTCATCACTAGCTGCCATAGCTGCCATGGCCATGGCTAATCCCCTATACATGAAATTTCCATGGATTATTTTCATCTCAAATGACACCACTTTTCAGGGATTACGCATCCTTTTTTGTTTGTTAAGCACATTGTCACTGCATCAAATCATCCCCCCAAACAATAGCTACGCTGACGCATACACCCTCTGGTAAACCGACATAGCTATTGAAAATAACAATTTATAGTGAAATTTGCCATTAACAATTGTGATTTTCTATAGTATGTTAGCTTACCAGAAGGTAACTTTGTGAATTCGTGTGAATTCTATGGCTTTAGTTTTTTGGTATCAATAGGATTGTCTAGTAAACAGCTAAGAATTTGTTTTTGTGTAGGGTATCTAAGATTGGCAATGTTCATGGCATATTGACTTATTTGGCCGGTGCCTTGGCTCCAACTTACTATATATATATATATGTTAACGTTGGTAAAACAATGTCGTAAACCACCCATGACTGGGAATGGTAAACACACCACCTATTGATGGCTATGATTGTTTTACACGCATTATTTATTGTTCTTCTTAGTGTTATTATTCTGCTTATTCTATTTATCAATAAAATTCAATATATATATATATATAAAAGAAGACCTAATTATATTATAATTATATTATCATTATATTTATTATATATATGTATATAATCATTATATTGGTTCCTATTTTTTTATATATAGCGAGAAGGATAAAAGTACCCATCCAAGACCATCCAAGGGTAACCTACTAGCCAACTTCAACATCTCAGGAAACCTACGATTATCATCGATTATCATTCCCCGAATCCCAGCCATCATGTGAGATTGGATGGAATATTCATGATATGTCCATAATATATATATATATATGTGTGTGTAAATAATATATATATATACAAATCATAATTAATATTACCTAATTGAAAAGTATAAAGTCGCCATAATCTATAATGAATATTACTGTACCAAAATAAAGGTACCACCCCCCCAACCAGGCAACTCATCGGCCCAGCGGCCAAACTTCTCTCCTTCGCCAGGGCTGCCGGCGCGACAGCCGTGACTGGCTCCACGTCGTCGCCGGAGTCGCAACGTTGGCAGGTGATGTGGGTGTCGAAGGTCTCCTGGGCTCGTTGTTTTTAACAAAATGGATTTAACGGTGATCTATTGTGGATTCAACAGGATTTGATTTAATGGATGAAGATTTAATGGGATTTATATAATGATACTTAATGGTGATTTAATGAGACTTACTGGGAAATACTGGGATTTCAAAGGGTTGAACGGAGATTTCATGGGATTTCTACAAGGTAGTGCCCCAGTTCGTTAGCTAAGGTGGCAAACACAAACTTCAATAACTTGGGTTTATGGTAGATGTATCTGTGCTTCAAGGTGTTTGCAAACCAACATAGCTGGGGTTGCGCACCGCCTTGTAGAAACAGAAAAGAAGGGATTTGTCAATAATGGTGACATCTACTAACCCAGCCAACCAAAGAAAGAAACACTATTCTGGTATCTTTTTGTGGTACCCCCAATCTATAACTTGAGTTATAAACCCCATGAACTAGTTCAATATAATTATCTACTTACCCTCTGGTAAACTAACATAACTATGGAAGGAAAATCACCATTTTTAATGCGAAAACTCACTATAAATGGCAATTTTCAATAGCTATGTTAAATTACCAGAGGGTAGATTCCGAACCAACTTAGCTACGTTCATCGGGTTGGAAACCTCAATGCTAAGTTATTACGAAGTTCAATCCCAGCAAACTGGCACCCCCAATTACCATAAACCAGTTGCTGGTAATTACGAGCCAACTTAGCTACGGCTTGTGGTGCTGGGATTTGCCATTGGGCAAACGATGCTCACCTAACTCAGTCAAGAACAAAACATGTGGTGTTTCCAGTATGTTTCTTGGATGCTGTTGTTAGGGGACAGTGTTTTCATACTTGGGATGATCATAATATATTGATATCATTTGATATCATGATATTAATATCATGACTTTTCGAAGGAACTTTAGAAGTCAAACTAGGTTTCCTATAGCTTTCCTATTGAAACTTCCGCCTTGTGCGGTACTGAAATCATCGAATCCTTGGAGAAAGGCGCTGTGCGGCTGGTGCGAAAAAAGAGGTGTGCACACTACGCGCCGAGCCGCTGGGAACCTTCGAGAATGGCTGATTAATAACTGATTAATAACTATTAGCCATAGGAAAAACCATAGAAAAATGGTGATTTTACCAGCAAAGATATGGAGATGAGCATAGAATCACTAATGTGGGTAAAACAATGTCATTGGAAAACCACCCATGACTGGGAATGGAATTTCCCTACCACCTATTATATTAAAAAAAAAACGTGATGCCTGGGGGATGGTTTATGACATTGTTTTACCAACATTATATGATATCTAATTGGTGGTTTCAACCCCTCTGAAAAATATGAGTTCGTCAGATTGGTTCATCATCCCAACTATTGGGGAGAATAAAAAATACTCCAAACCACCAATCAGATAATATGTACATATATATATATATATTCATATTCATCCTGGAGCAAATAGAATATGGACATGTCAAACAAGATCACTAAAATGAAGATATCATTGACAATCTCCTACAATGTGGTGCCCCCCAAACGTTATAAATTGGTTATATAAACCCCATGAATACTATAGATATATCACCAACAAAAACCATAGTGAAATTGGAGTTATGTTCACCAACTTAGCTATCTTGGGGGCCTCACATTGTAGTCTATCTACTTCAGACTTCATCCAAACTGGATAAGAATTGGGCGGGAAAAAGACCACTGAGACTGGGTAGATCAGTGGGATATAGTCAATCTATCTAGAGGACCTCACCTGCAAGGTGGTGCCCCCTAGATAGCTAAGTTGGTTTATAACTCCAATAACTATGGTTTTTGTTGGTGATATATCAATATAGTTAATGGGGTTTATAAACCAATTTATAACTAGGGGGGCACCACCTTGTGGTATTTGTGGAATCCACATCCAAATAAAACCCATCTGAATCCCTGGTTGGTGGTTGCTGCTAACCCCTCTGAAAAATATGAATCAGTTGGGATGATGACATTCCCAACTGAATGGATAGTCATAAAATTCCATGGTTCCAAACCACCAACCAGATCCCACTGCCCATCTTAGATCCCCTACAAAAAATCAATTCTTAGCTGGTGAGTTAGTAGATAATCCCATGCCAAAAGACGATTCAGGGTTAGTTTCTACCCATCCAGTTGGTTAATCTAGAATCCCATATAAGTAAAAGCCATGATCAGGCAATGGAATCATCCAACTTTGGATTTTTAGTTGCTTTCTTTGGTCCAAACTAAATATCACATTGCATCATTAACTATAGATATATCACCTATAAACCATAGATATGGGAGTTATAAACCAACTTAGTTATCTTGGGGGACTAAATATCACATGAATATCTTGTTGAATCATCATTTCGAATGGGCCCTAATGAAATCTCCAGAGTCATGATCCGGGGCTCGTCATATCTTCATAGATATACCATCAATGAAATCCCATCAAATCCCGTCACATTCAATTTTTGATCGTTAAACACGTGATTTTTGATGGTTAAACGGAATTTACTGGTCATTGTTTTCGCACAATGCCATCATAAATGCTATTGAGAAATCTGTTTTGATGGTTATATCTAATGGTTAAATAGAACTTGTTGATGACTATAAATGGTTATGTTGTAGATCAAATCGGTTTTCCATCCACGAAAGCGGCACCTGACAATGCCAATGGTCTTACCTTTAGGGTCTGTGGGTGGGAGGCAGTGGTAGTGGTTGAGGGTCTACGTTCTACCTTTTAGGGTTTTGGGGTGGTTTAGGGGGGTTTAAGGTTTAAGTGACTTTCGAATAATGTGCCAAGCCTGACAAGGCCAATGGTTTTACCTTTTAGGGTTTGGGGTAGGGGGGTGTACGTCACAAGCGACGAGAAAACCAACGTCAAAAGCGACGAAATAAACAGCGTCACAAGCGAACGCCTCACCCTTATCCAGCCATATATTAAAAAAAAAACATATTGTTTTGATCCACTACTCATCTTCCACCAGATTTTCCCAGCTAGAAACCTCCATTTTGATATTGGATTTTCCGACATGTTCCCAACATGTTCCCATGATATCCCACAGGATGGGGCCCGCAAGATAGCTACCTTACAAGTGGCTTAACTATTGTTTATGGTAGATATAGCTATAGTTAATGCTGTTCAGCAGCCCATTTATAGCTGGAAGGCACTATCCTGCATGTTTTGTCCAGGTTTTTTCCGCTCCTCGGCATCAAACGTACCTTCCTGAAAGCTGTGCAGCACCCGCCCACCGTCGTGGCCCACGCAGACCAAGCGCAGTGCGTAGCTCGCCAGCTGCGCAGCATGCCTGGGCCGCCATGATTTTTGGGGTGCCAGGAAATACCGTGGGTAAGAACCATGACAAACATTGGGAAAACTTGGAAAACAATGGACAACCCAAACAAAAAAAATAAGAGTTTGGAAAAGCAGTGAAAAACACATGAAAAAACACATGAAAAACACATTGGACACATGTGGAAAAACAATGGAACACCCATTTTTAAAAAATGTAAAAATCGGGAAACACATGGGAACACCATGAGGCAGACAGTAATATGGTGAAAAAATCGGTGCTTTAAAAGGATAAGCGGGGATAAAACGGAGAATGGGATATAATTACAGTAATAGCCATAGCCATGAAAATAGAATAGATACGGTAGGGGTTCAAGAATGAAAATGTATGAGAATATGTTCAAAATATTGCATGTCTTGGGGTTGAAAGTCCCGCTCTAAATGTTGCAGTTTCACCCGAAACACTAAAGTCAAAGTTTATGGCAACAAACCATCCACGCCAATTTTGATGGGGATGTGCTGGTTCAATGCTTTGGAATTCTTGGAATCCCAACAACCCTCAAGTGGAATAGTCACTGACCAGATTCTGATGGGACCTAAGCGACCAGAATTCACCAAGCAGCTTGGCACAGGAGGTTTGTACCACACAGCTCTTGCTTTCAGAGAGCCAGGCAGAGACGCAGCCACCCGGTCCGAAGTGTGCCGCCTCAGCTGCAGCTCCCTGAACCCCCCAACGGTTGCAGAATTAAAAGGCGCATTGAAACAGCAATACTTGGAACTTCATCAACAAGAATTGGAATTCGCTGGTGATTTTTGTTGGCTAAGTTCGGCTAAGTTGGTGAACATAGCCTTCATGTAACTGTTAGGGTCATGGTAGATAGATAGATAGATAGATAGATAGATATATATCAAACTATCATGGGTGGAAGCTAAACCAACAAACATAAGTAGGAGATACCACCTCTTAGCTCGTTGGTGGGTTAGAGTTTTATGGAGGGCAATGTGGAAATTATTATACCACTAGGGTTGAAAGATCCGGAGGACCAAAGCCACAGGGGATCACTCGCCATTCCAGTTAGCGGAATGAAAACGCCCAAGTGGTAGGTGTGAGAACGCTTCGATCTACTATCATGTGGGTAAAACAATGCCATAAACCACCCATTTGGGAATGGTTTATACCACCTATTTAATTCTGGTGGTTTTGGGGGTGGTCTATTATTGTTTTATCCACATTACCTGAATTCCTCAATTTGTGGCAAAAGATTGAAACAATAAACTGCCCATCCAAGGTTAACGCCCTAAGCACAACGTGGCGCTAACCCCATTGTCTAGTTCGTTTTGTCCCCCATCATAAGCCCGAAAATTATTGCAGTGAACTGTAACTAAACCAACTTTGCAATACACCCCCATCTTGTCTCGGTTCAATCACCATTTTCCGCAGGATTTCACAAAACTTGTTGCATTTTTTGCTAATAACGGAGGGCCCAGATTGCAAAAAAAAATGTCACTTCCTCATTTGAGGCTTTCTTTCAATGGGGGATCCCCAAATCACCAAAGATTTCAATACTGAAATGGTCTACTTGGATGATTTGCGGGTACCCCCATGACTTTGGAACCTATCCATTTCCGCAGCTGAGTCGCACTCTCCCCGCTTGCACTCACATGCAGAGCCAGCATCAGCCATGCTGACAGTCGCATCTTCATTACCCCGGTTGAGCTGCTGGGGTTGAATCAGCTTGAACCAGGAAGGGCATCATGGAAGCATACACACACACAAAAAAAAACATGAAACATGCCTACAATCATTGCCAATCTTAGATGCGCTGCCAAAACAAAAGTTTGTTAGTTGGTTAGTAGATATTCCTATTTATAGCAAAAGATGAAAGGATTACAGTGAACTACCCATCCAAGGTTTACCTAGCTATGTGGGGCCCCCAAAATAGCTAAGTTGGTCCAAAACTACAACAACATACAACAACTGTGGTTTATTTGTGGTGGATGCATTTGAAATTAATTGAATGGGGTTAAAAGCCACTTGTAACTCTCAAGGGGGGGGGGCACCCCATTGATCAATAATGATGGCTTTTGCACGGGAAAATTCGGACGAAACATCGACGAAAATTTCCGGTTGAAATCCCTATGGTGTCCACCTCTCCCTTTCTTGGTGCTTATAAAACAGATTTCTGGGTAATTTTATTTTTCCATATATAGGGAGCAATAATCCCAACTGACTAATATGTTTCAGAGGGGTTGAAACCACCAACCAGTATGTATATATATATATAGATTCTGGGTAAATTATAATATGTCACTAACCTTATGACATCACGACTTCCACACAGAGTTGTTTTTGCCAAAAAAAATGAAAAGCAAAAAAAAAACAAAAACATACTCAAAAACAGACTTGTTAAAACAATCAACTGAAAAAAACGATTCACAAAAAACACAAAAACATACTCAACAGGACGATTCAAAAAAATAAACAAAAACCGACTCAAAAAAAAAACACAAAAGAATCAAAAAAAATCAAAAAAAAAACGAAAAAGAATCAAAACTGCAGCAAAATGCAACAAACTTGGAGCAAAAAAGAGGAACACCAGAAAAAATACGAGGAAAATCAACAATTTTGCTTCATTCTGCCCATTTTGCTGCATTTTGTTGTTTTTTTTTGCATTTTGCTGCAGTTTTGATTCTTTTTTGATTGTTCTTATTTTTTTCGATTCTTTTTTGATTTTTCTTTGAGTCGGTTTTTGATTCTTTTTTGAGTCGGTTTTTGATTTTTTTTTGAGTCGTCCTGTTTCTGGTTCTCCCTGGCCTACTCTTTTTTGAGTCCTGTTTTGAGTCCGTTTTTGTTTTTTTATTTTTTTCAAGATACCCCACTTTGTCTGGAGTAATGATATCATAACACTAACCTGAATCTTGCGGCCCATTTGGGGATGATTTCCCTTATTAACTATGATTCCAGGGTTCGGGAGAACAGTGAGGTCGTTATAATTTACCCAGAGATATAATGTAAGCATATGTAATGGTGGAATTCTTGCGACAGCATGATCATTCGCCCGGCCTACTACTTGGACTGTTTAAAATGCCAAACATGAAGACCATTCCCTATTTCAATGGGAATTCCAGGATCCTAAAATGGAGGTACTGTACCATATAAGGCCATATTTTGGGGGGATATTCCCTTAGATAGGCCTTACACAGGCCTTATATATGGTAGGTACCTCCAATCTAGGATCCTGAAATGGCCATTGATCCAAGGAAAATGAACGGAAATGAAACATCATGGGCGAAACAAACCCAGGCTGAGGGAAACAACTTCAGGAATCGTGCGCCTATGTGTTCATGTGAAAATCCCCGTTATAACCGGCCTAACTCAAAATTTAATGTGGTAAACCCTTTCTGGCAAAAAACGGGTATGGTTTTGTATTGGGTTTACCACGTTGGGGTTCAGGCTATTAGTGGCAATAACTATGGTAGTAGCCACCATAAGTTGGGAAATTGAGGCTCCACAGCACCCCCAACTGCCGTTGCATCATGTGGGCCATGAAAAATACGCCTGTTAGATATGTGGAGGTTTCTCAAAATAGGGGTACCCCATTTCATCATCCATTTATAAATCGGACGTTCCCCAACAAAAACCATCCAGCTTTTTTCGGGTACCCGCATGGAAACCCCCAGGCCTCTACCATAAGCCCAAGTTGTTGGAGTTATGTTCTGCAACGGATCTAACGAACCGAACTGCGATGGACTGCGGCACCACATGGCTTTGTTAGCCATTGGTTTTGTCAACTATAATTTCCAAAATTCCATTGGTCAACCCCCCATTTTCCATTTATATTTTGAAATAATGAGCTAATTCCACCGTAATTCCCATTAGTCATGATATTAGTCAGTTTAGTTATTATAAGTGTGTGTGCATTGCGATCTAAAATTATTCCATTAAAATATGTTCTATTGTTTTTCCATATAGATTAGTAATTGCTTAGTTATTCAAACATATTTCAAAATTCCACAAACCAGAGTGGTTTATATATCCATACTGTACAAAGTGGGGGCCCCAAACGATAGCTAAGTTGGCTTAGTATGGTACTTATAACTATGGTATTCCTAGGGTTTTGAAACCAACAAACACAACTGGGGGGCCCCACAGGAGATTTAAATCATTGAGTACCAAAAATTGTGATTCATTGAGATATTAATAGGATAGCAAGGGATAAATATGAACCAAGTATATCCAAGGTTTGTCATTTTGCTCGCCAAGAAACCGAGCGAGGGTAATGCGTCCCCTGTTCCGAGGTATAGGACGAGAGGTCTGAACAGTCGGAAGTCTCCTCCATTATCGACGCGAGGTTTTGAGCCCCGAGAAAACGGGAAATTCACCGGGAACAACGACGGATTTTAACATCAAACATGGGAGCTTTGCGGGAAAAAATGGGATTTGACTGATTTAACCATCAAACATGATAATTTCATCACATTCATCAATTGTTTAATGGTGATGTAGTCAAGAAATGTGATTTGATGATAGGTAAGTTGGTAAATAATGTATTTGGGATCAGTGAATGTCATCAAATGGGATGACAACGAGTTACACATCAACTTCTAAGTGGGGTGCCTTTCCTGTGGCATACGTACCCCCCATGTACCCCCAAAAATGATTCTGGAACATGAATGGGTTAGGTTTTGTTCTGGGCTTACTTTAACGGCAAAAACTACGTACCATTACCACAATTACTTTACTTCGTGTGATCCCCACCATGACATTTATACATTTTCTTACTGGCAAATCTTCTGGCATTCTATCTGACATATCTTCTGACATTCTATTTGGCATTCTATCTGGCATATC
>Ga0126342_10016991_pt1 | contig 12624 bp, 9 predicted proteins | sample Cyp1metagenome_FD_92528 | JGI IMG/M metagenome (GOLD analysis project Ga0126342, IMG submission 92528) | Coral microbial communities from Lord Howe Island, Old Settlement Bay, Australia - Cyphastrea 1 metagenome | ecosystem: Host-associated > Invertebrates > Cnidaria > Coral ...
TGCCGATGTTGCTCTTCTGGCACTTCCTCCTCGAACTACGTCAGCTTGATTGACCACTGTGAAGCTGCTTGTTGATGCTATGCTTCCTGCAGCACGGTAGGACATCGTGCCGCCGCCGCCGCTCTCTTGAGATCCAGGCGTGTCATTGATCGCCTGGGCCGGAGCAGCATTCGCTCCGAAGGAAAAGCTTGTGTCGTTGCTGCTCGACTGGTTCTTCTGCGACATCTTCTTGTGGTCAGTCCACCTCCGTTTGCTCCAAGCTCACGACTTGTAGTAGGGCAGGAGGACCAGGATGCCGAAGGGGTCAAAGATAAAGTGTGGGACCACCGTACGCTCAGAATGAGCGTACGGCTGATAACCTGTGAATCACCTCGACCTTGTGGGTGATCGTGTACTCTACGTTGAATCTATGAATGCGTCCAGTGAGATATCGCTGCAGCAGACGAGCTTCTTTTCTCAGATGCGGGTGGCGTCTTGAGCCATCCAGGCGGCGGTAGCGAAGCTGTAAAAGGGGTGACAACTGCATCCTACAGGTGTCAGCTGAGTCCTACATCCCAATCACAATATAGATATATATATATATTGGTATAAAAAAAAACACCAACCAAACCAAATACCCTCCGGTAACCAAACATGGCTTGCTGAAACATCCAGCATTTGTAGCTGGTTTTCCCACTCAAACTTCCATTTTGACCGGGGATGTCCCATCATTGCCACCAGGACAGGAGCCGCTGAAATCGCGGCGGATTTTATGTCCTCGCCAGACTTCACTTTGACAATCTTTACTCCAGCAGCCACCCTGGGAATGGCTTAAAGTGTGAACTGGGCACTGCTAATTTGGTACAGCCAACAATAAATCATGCCTACTGGGCATCGCTTATGGGTCGGTCATTGTAAATCACGCCCAATTGAGATTGATTTGTTGGGATTAATTACCACATGACACCACCGTTAATATCCCGTATCCCTCTTATATAATTCTCCTTATCTGCTTCAAATATCTTCAAACGATCCCAAATATACCCCTACTTCTCTCAATCATCATAGGCAAAATCCCTTCACTCCACTATGAAACAGCCCGTTCTTGGTATTGGAATCTGTTCATATCTCTTCATCAAAAAAGGGTCGCTGGTCTGGGCCTCTTATCCAAGCGGTCTCGTCCCGCAGCACAGCGCCTGGCCAGGCTCGGCGGACTCGGCGTTTGGCAGAGCCAGATTACTACCTCTCCCCTCATGATTATACAGTATATTACAGTACCCTCTGGTAATTTAACAGTTTGCTATTGAAAATGGCCATTGAAATAGTGGATTTTCCCATTAATCATGGTGATTTTCTATAGTTATGTTAAATTACCAGAGGGTATATTATCAGTATTATAAACCATTACTCTCCATTCTGATATCTGATTATATCTGATGATCATAACAATGTGGCTCTGGATGATGCTTATTCTTACCACGTAGCATTACTACCACAAACTGTACTCGAATTATGACCATAATAATCCATAATATGATTACCATATTGGCTGGTTTTTAAAAAAATGGCCGCTTGTTGGAAGTTCAGTGGTCTCCAGAATCTGCCACTGCCTCTCAACCCCGGACCTCTTGGGCGTTCATGAGTAAATGGTCAAGAACCAGGGGTACAATGGCACCAAAATTGGCACCAAACCTCTATAAAAATGGGGATCATTCGAGTTGGGCTTGCTCATCAGGATACTAACATTAACTAACCACTTACTCCCTGCGATGCTCACCCTTCCCACCTCAAAATGGTTGATTCCAATTCTCGTTGGCTTTGCTTCACCTTCTTGACACCTGAGAAGTTGCAAGGCTCTTTTCACCTGATCTGGGATTCAAAATACCTTGCCATGTCATCATGATGATGCAACATATTCAGCAAGACTGGTCATTTGAGCCAACAACAAGGTCATTTCAACTGGAAACATGAAAACATGGTCGCTTCTCGATCGTCCCAGCCTTGAGCCAAGCTTTTTCCCATCGCCAACTGCTGCACGATTTTCTAACGTGACACCCGTGACACCGAGAACTCTGCGATTTGGCAACAGCCTGAATTTGTGATCAAACTCAGCTAGTTTCTGATCCATCAAGTCGCCCTGCATGAGTAATGCAGAAAGCCATGATCATCATGATCTTTGCAGCGGGCACTAAAAAGCCATCTCACATGCCATCTGTTGCAGAAAATCATACCCTTGAAGCTTCTGGCCAGTCTGCAATGGACGAACAGCAAGGCATAAATCGAACAGCACCACTCGTGTGACACAGCAATTCGACCCCCCAGCCAGCGCCAACGGATGATCATGATTTTCCAATGGATTGTCCCTCCATTTGGGGGTACCCCAACTTCAGACACACCCCCTATGTTCCTTGGGGACTCCCACGGGTGAAGCACCTTTTTATCGCCCCATGGGTGTGTCCCAACCGATTCGGAACGTCATGTCTTTGGCGGATCAGGGATGAGCTCTTCGCTTCTGCGGCAGATTGATCTTCGGGGTAAAGTGAAGTGTTACGGACTCGAATTGGAAAAAAATAAGAAAACCTAACGCCAACAGAAAGGAAGCCAATCCGCATTCCCTCTGGAATGATTTTCAATATCTTTGAACTGTGACAGCGATAAAGACCAGGTTGCCAGCAGCAGCCACATGGTCCACAACTGATGGCTTACAATTTTACAATGTACATCAGTTTGGATGCTTTGGTCATGCCCAACAAAACGACTGACGCCGCAGCCTATCCAAAAGACCTTCCCGCACAGCGGCGATTTCTTCCACTGGAGGTACCTCCTGAGCAAGAAATAACTCGGACCATCATGCCATCACTTGGGCAACCAATTTCATTGAAATCCCCAGTTTCAACTATAGTGCTTGAAATAATCATTAATGGCTTTGTCTGAAAGAAATGTGTGTGTGTGTGTCCTGAATCCAGTGGTTAATCATCATGATCCCTGTCTGTTTTTCTGTATAGCAATAATTGGGAATAGATTCCATTTTCAAACACATACATATATATATATATATACGGATACCCAAGTACTGTGCTTATATCACCCAGATCCCTATTTCTAACCCAGCACCTCCTCATCGCAGACCTCCAAGCCACCACAGACATTGCTGTCCTGGAGTTTCAATGGATTGGTTGAGGCAAAAATTGGAAGCAGAAAACCATGATGTGAATTTTCTACCCAAAATGTAGGGGTGGAACATGGTGAAACCTGTAAGTGTTGCGTGAAAAACCAATTCAGGGACAGATGTGATGGCACAATCCAAACTGATAGTACTGATGTCATAACAATGGTCACAAATTTCAGAATGAAAATGATGGCAGACTACAGCATGACGGTAGAAACACTACGGTTCCACTCATGGCTATTGGAAGTTGGCCCTCCAACTTCCAAGGTTTCCGGGTCTTCTTTTGTTTGCTCATCAAGTGATGCAGATTCCGGTGCTGTCTGTTGGCAGTCCTGGTCTATATCATTTCGAACCCGAGCAGAAGGCTTGGCAAATCTGAGGAGTTCGTAGGCGTCTCCCCTTTTGGATAATTCACCATCTGCGAGTTGTGTGAAGAATTGCGAACTGTTTTTCTGTATTGACATCTATGATCTGCCTGTATAGTCCCTTGTTTCGATAAATAATGATAATGAGAAAATAGAATATGAATTAAAAATATAGTAATATATAATATATACATAATATATATATACATAATATATACATAATATATATATATCATGTTTCCGATTAAAACTCAGCATAGTGTCGAGCCTTTTTAGCGTGCCCAGCCTCCGAAAAGCTTTGCGATAAGTCGGCGCGCAGTAGCAGATCAAGCAGATCGCTGCCAAGAGGACCCTAAGTTGGCACCCGGTGGTCATGGGAGTCATGGGAGTCAATCATGGCTTTTTTAAGCGCTTTGCAAAGGGTGAAAAAACGTGAGAAATGATATGATATATATGATATGTGCAGATACGGAGAATCAAATGATATACGCAGATACTCACAGAGAAGCAAGCGTCTTTTGACGCAACCTGCTGCTCTGAGACAAGCTCAGCACCCTAAGCTCAAGACATGGGCAACGCCACCAAAACATCAGGTGGATGCTCCTGGCCCAGTCGTCGATATCGAAGCTGTTTGTTGTATTGGTCATATAAACCCTTGGGATGGAGATTTGTCTGCAAACCTTGACTTATGCCGAAAATCTACCTCTTGTCGCCTGTCATCTCAACTCAAGATTGAACCTGGCTGAAAGCCAAATTTGTGCCATGCCTGTCCACTCCAAACAACCCTCCCACATCCCAAGGAGTTTCTTCAGAAGACTCCGCACATTCACCCAAAAAGGCCTAGTTTTTCTGGTAGGGGAACGCCTCGACCGAAACTGGAGTAACCACATACTTTTACCTATGTTTTGGTTGAAAAACTCAAGTTCAAGCCATTCATGCCAGGCCTCAACCCACCAAAAAGGTTGAATTAAAACCATCCTATAAACATCTATAGACTATAAACATCTATAGACTATAAACATCTATAGACTATAAACATCTATAGACTATAAACATCTATAAATGCGAACAAACGTAACAAACTAACTTCCAGCCCCCCACCCCAAAGCCCGCCATTCACCTTGGTCACATGATGCGAGGTTGCCACCGTTGCTGGAGGCAAGGCGGGTAGCTCAGGAGGGCAGAGCCGCCAACCACGCTTGGAGATGGAGTGATCTGACCTGACAGATTAACCGATTAACCAGTGAATAATGGGGAGCAACATGGGGACGTGTTTTTTTCATTTTTGTCTTTTTCCATGGATGTTCCAAAGAAAAACATATCTAATTATTTGGGATGGATCTGGAATTCTCTGAAAGTTCATGGGAAATTTGAGACATCGATATTTCTCATAATCTCGAAACCATCTACCCATGGGGACATCTTCATTTTCGGAACATCATCGATGTTTATCGAAAAGAAGGGGACATGGGTCCCATGGTCAAGCCTCCAAATGATCTGCCCATGCGGAATGATGCCCTGTGGACCCTGGGAGCCACTATAGGCCTCGACATTTTCGTCACAGTCGACATGGGACTCGTTGGAAAAATCAACGTGTCTGCAAGAAATTGGGGGGATTGTAAACCACTCTACTTTTGGGGTGTAAGGTTGACCCCCTATTTTTTTCCATGACTCGTTCACAGGAAAGTCTGATCAGCTGAAAACACATTCATTCAACAAATCCAAAATCCTTCAACAAATCCAGATTCCTTCAACCTTTTTGTTGCAAGATCTTGCAAGAAAAAAAATGGAGCAAGCCAGCCGACCCAGCCTTGCCGTTGACGGTGAGAACATCGTGGTTCTCCTCCGTCTCAAAGTCGGTGACCAGCAAGGGGCCAGTAATGTGCTCTTCGATCTCCTTAATCGGGAGTTGGTGGAGTCATCAGACTGGTCCAAGAGACAATCCGATCTCCCAATAATAAGGATGATGCTAATAATGGCAAGGTCATAACCGTAATCAAGTGATTGTGATGCTGACACTGATTGTGATGTTGATAGTGATCTTGATGCTGATACTGATGCTGATGATGCTGCTGATGATGATGATGATGATGGTGGTGGTGGTGGTGGTGACGTCGATTACAATAGTTATCCTACAATCATGAAAATAACAATAATGATAATGATGATGTATGATCACATCTAAGATGCTGATTCTAATCATAGGAAGAAACTCCTTCTGTTTCCGGGCACCTCGAAATGAAGAAATCCATTTCCAAAGGCGACGTTTCTCGGGGCGCTGTCTCCCTTCGGGGATCTGTGGACTGGGCAAGGCTTAATTGCTGCTAAGCATCTAAGCTGCAATGCTCCTGAAAACAGAAACATCTGGCAGCATATTTTTTTGTGTTCATACCATGCTGCCGGTGAGATTTGGGGAATTGCGGGATCTTCAGCAGCCAGACAAATTCAACATGTTATCTTCGATCACGGATTAAAATCGAATGAAGCATCATTGTTTCCCTCTTCGAGCCTTACACTCAGTCAAAAAATTGACGCAGTATCAAACTTGCAACGCTGTCAGAGGTCTTGTCTCAAACGAAAATCCTACACCCTTCCAACTCCAAACATCGTTCCGTCCTGAGAGCCATAGAACCTCCAAAAGTTTGGGATGAGCAAGGCGGACCATCAAAAAATGTCATTAAATCATGTGCAATGTTTAAAAACTAAACAAACATGTGTGAAAAAACAAAAAAAAAAACATCAAATGAGCCAGTAAAATACACCCCTATCCCATCTCGTGAAATACTAGTTGCTTGATAGGTTCCCCCGATCAATGGCTTATCATAATCCCCAAGAAATTCGTATTAACTCAACAAATTAAGTAACCCATCAACCAGGCTACAGTACTTTCATGGCTCAGCCCTGAGTCACCAGTATACTGTGGATGGAAGAAATCCTGCACCAGTTGGTATATGGTTTATCCATGTTTATCCCCTTATAATCCCATTATTTACAGTGTTTCATGGTTACCTAACGGTTGCCAACTGGTGCAGGATTTCTTCCATCCACTGTATCTTATTCATATCCCATTTATAGGTGCTTTTCCCTTAGAAACCAACCAGCAATCGTTGTGACCTGGGAAAGTTGTGGCTGGTGATACAGCCCTGAGCATCAATGGCACAGGGCCGCGACACCGATTTCCACATGCCCAAGCTCTCGACCTCCAAGGCTGTGCAGCACGCGGTGGGTAAATGTATTATCTACATCCCATCTAAATCCCATTAAACTCCATTACAGTAAATTCCAATAAATTCCAACAAAATTCCATTAAACCTAATCAAATCCCATTCTATCCCATCTCATCCTGTTCCTCCTTAAGAAAAGACTTCAAAACCTCTGCGGAATCCAGTTCTGAGCCCCGCACAGCGAGCTGCACACCATGAATATACCTTCAGCTTGGTGCGAAATCATGGCGGCCATTGTCAGGTGGGTGAAAATCTTCTCCATTCAAACATATGGGGTTTCCATAAATGGTGGATACCCCAACATGGATGGTTTATAGTCATTTATAGTGGAAAAATCCTATTAAAATGGATGATCAATGGGATATCATGGGGTTTTATGGAATATAATGGGCATTTTATGGGCTTGAAAGGAATATAATGGGCCAGAAGAATTCAAACCACCCTCTACTGCCTTCCCCAACCACAAAATGGTATCTTTTGAATTCCTAGTTGCAGCTTGAGCAACCCGGAAAATTCTGAAAGTCATTGAACTCATCCCATTTTTTGGAAATAAGAAACATTTAAAAACTATTGAAACCACCAGCCATGAATTGGCCGAGTAGCACACGGCCGGCAAAGCCTGGATTGGTCTTGTTTTGGGTGCCAAAGGCATAGGTAAACCTCAGCCGAGCTAGAGGTGACCCACTTTCCACCCAATTTTCATCTCAAGAATCGGTGTATCTTCCATATTAGGTGGTTTCTTAAAATGGGAAATCCCGCAAACCATGGAACTTCAATACTAGAAATGTTCTAATTTGGATGATTTGGGGGTACCTCCCTTCGAGGAAACCTCAGCTTGACTGGTTCCATGAATTCCAGCAGAGCTGATCTTCAAGAGCCACAGCTACAAATATTAATCCCAGTTCTCACAGGGTATGAAACCTCACTTGTACCAATTGGCGATGAGTTTCAAAAAAGGTTGGGTGCCCAAGAAATAGATTATTAAATTAAGTAATGCTTACAGTGGCTTACAGTGGTTTGCAGTGGCTTGCAGTGGCTTGCAGTGGCTTATAGCATACTAATCATTCAAAAAAAAAAACATGTCAATTCCAAGTCGCTCAAACAAATTATGGGCCAGTCCAAGTCACTCGCTGTGCACTGGATGGTCTTGAAGCCGAAACAGCACCTGGGCCCATCAGATCATCGCCAACAAGAATTCAAAGCCCGGAAGCGAGGCTTGGTTTACTTAGGGGTTATTGTGTGTGTGTGTGTCGTGGTTTGGGGTTTAATCAGGGGTTTAGAGTTTGCTGGGAGTTTCTGCAGGTTTGGAGAAATTGAGAAAGCTTTTAGTTTAAGGCTGCAGAAAGCACGAACAGGGACAGAGAATGTGTTCAACAGACAATTTCGCCACTTTCTTCGGTAAGCGCAAAAGTGAAGCAGGAAGGGGGCTTGGGGGAGGGTGCACAGCACCCCCCCAAAAGAAAACAAGTGCATACATTATGTTGTTGGCATCGCTCTCTCCCTGTTTTGCTGTGTTGGATGTCATCTCTCTTGGCATTTTTCCTTACTATATAATGTTTCGTTGTTGTTTGCACAATGCTGGCAAGATCTGGCAAGATATTGAATGCGGAATCTCTCTGAACGGTATTTGCAGCATTTTGGCGTCCAAGTATCTTACTGGTGTTTGCAGCCCTGTTCTTAATTGTGTTGGTTCATATTGGATCTTGTCTTTCTTAACACTTCTGTTGTCTGTTTATTCTTTCTAATTTCGGATTATTGTTGTACTGTCGGCACAATAGTTGCAGCATTCTGCCAATAAACCACGAGAACCCAAAAGCAACAAAAGCCAAGAAGGCAAAAAACGATAAGACAAAATTCAGGAAAAAAAACAAATCAAAAAACGGCCACAACGGCCACAAAAGCCATTGGAAAACAAAACAAAAAGAATCACCCAAAAAAAACATGTATCTGTATATTATACTATATCATATCATATCATATCATATTACATTATATTATATCATATCATATCATATTATATTATATTGTATCTATATATTTTATGTTCTATTTCTTTCATGTGGATTATTCCAAAAAATAACCCTCCCTAAAAAGGCGAGGCCATTCAGTTCCGGACCCAATTCCGTCCTTCCCGAAAGGGCCCAGCAAAGCCTGGCCATTGCGGCGGTTGCAATATTGTACTGTAGTAGCGACAACAATAGTAATAGCATTAATAATAAGAATACATCTTTTCATAAAGCAGTAAGAGTATCGATGGTAGTAACAGCAAAAACAGTAGTAGTAGTGATAGCAGGAGTAGTGGTGGTGGTGGTACTAGTACTACTAGTACTACTAGTACTACTAGTACTACTAGTACTACTAGTACTACTAGTACTAAGAGTAATACGAGTAAGAAGAGTAAAAATAGTAGTAATAATACGCGCAAACCCCCCAGTTCGCCCACACAACTTCTTAGGGATTTTGAAGGAATAGAAATTCCGACCCCCGTTAGACTTTACATTCAATTGGGAAGATCAACAAGGGTATTAGGAATATAAATTCCCACCCCCGTTAAACTTTACATTAAATTGGGAAAATCAACAAAGGTATTAGGGAATATTGAAGTCCCACCCCCGTTAAACTTCTACATTCATTGAAGATCTTCAATAAGGGTTTAATTCTCCCACCCCCGTTATACTTCTACATTCATTGAAGATCTTCAATAAGGGTTTAATTCTCCCACCCCGTTATACTTCTACATTCATTGAAGATCTTCAATAAGGGTTTAATTCTCCCACTCCGTTAAACTTCTACGTTCATTGAAGATCTTCAAAAAGGGTTTAGTTCTCCCACTCCGTTAAACTTCTACGTTCATTGAAGATCTTCAAAAAGGGTTTAGTTCTCCCACTCCGTTAAACTTCTACATTCATTGAAGATCTTCAATAAGGGTTTGATGATGATGATGATGGTGATGATGCTGATGATGATGATGATGTTGATGATGATGTTGTTGTTGCAACCGTCAACGCACAGGTAGCTAAGCTGTGCGTTTCATGATGAAAGCCATGATCATGGACATGTGCATTTTGTCCCACAAAACACAGTGTTTTTTGATGTTCGGACAGGTCGTCGGCGTCGGCGCGGGCAAACTGAAGGGTTTGCCCGTAATAATAGTATTAATAATAATAACGATCTAAATATTAATCCTAATAACATATACTGTAATAACATATAATAACGTATAATAACATATAATAATATCAAATAATATCTCAAAAAAACAAAAATAACACATAATAACAAAAATTGGTATATAATAATTGTCATCATCAGCACCAACACATCATCTCCCAAGTCCAACAGCGCCTATCAACAGATGCTGCGCAGGCCGGGGGATGCCAAAGGTGCTGGTCAATCTTCCAGCAGCGCAGTGACCCATCTGCCAAGCTATAGAACCTTGGAAGACTGTGGACATTAAGTGGATTCAAATGCCTGGAGTATGTGAATTTAAGAAATATTGAGGATGTAACTCATGAAAACTGCTAGACTTGGATATTTCATCAAGTATCATGATGGTTTAAACCATGTTGAACCAAATAAAATCGGAATTGAATCAGTTTTTTTTGTGCTGAGTGTGTTTATCCTAGCTCCGTTGTTTCATGGAGTACCACTGGTATACCACTGGTTGGTGCTTGCAACCCTGATGACCACGACCTGGTGATGATCCATTTTGCCATTAGGAAAAATTGAAAATTTATGGATGACTTCTATTTACCATTATTTACCTAGAAATATCCTATGTTAAAAATGATGATTTTCCACATCTTATAACTATTGCTGTATCCCTTGCTGTACCCCTTCGACTTCATCGCAAGGGGTCGGCCGCCAGGTGACCGTCATTTTCCCGGTCCGAGCCCATGCAGTGGGTGACAATGCTCAGCAAGCTCCTGGCGTCACGGTGAGTCGTCACTGGTCTCCTGTTTAAAGGATATCTGAGGATATCAAATAGACTATATAAATATGAGATAGTATTATACCTGAATTATAGATCTAAAGAATTCTAAAAGAATTCTGAGATGATAAAGCCTACTGTTTGATTTGATCGATTGTTCGATCCTTTTTTTGGGACCCCGAAAGAATGGAAAACAGGACACCGTGCTAGTTTACTATGCGAAGATGAGCTTCCCTTCATTTCTAGGACTTTGGGCATATAATGGTATATTTTGGGCCTGTTTGACAGCTTCTCCATACATTCCATACTTATACAGAATACACCAAAATTTCGGACCCGAAGTCATCCACACTTGGATGATGCTCGTGGAAGGGACGTACTTAAGTGGTCACAAGTCCCTTGTCCACGCAGTTGCCGAAGTGTCCTAGGTTCCTCGCTCGGTGTTTTTTCATCAGAAATTGGTAAACCTGTTTGTCCTCCAAAGGCCAATACTCCCAGGTAAATCAGGTAATCTAACAAAGCAATGGGACATACTCACTTTCAATAGGTGAATTGTCATGAATTATCTACAAATGAGCAAGTTTTCCTCCATGTCCAAGCCATGTTACTAGAGGCCCATCCCCGGTAAAAACTTGCCTGTTCCGGAAGTCGCCCAGCAACTCAAACTCCAGGAAGCCACCTGCAGTGTCCTGGATCAAGGGAAAAGAATGGATCAGATACCCTCTGGTAAGCTAACATAACCATGGAAAATCACCATTTTTGAAAGGTAAATCAACTATACTGGATATATATATATACTCTCTGGTAATTCAACATAGCTATTGAAAATGGCCATTTATAGTTGATTTGCCCATTAAAAAAATGTTGATGTTCCATAGGTTTTTGTATGTTTACCAGAGGGTAATAAGGTGGCATCCCGAATCATCGAAGCTTCAAAAATATCGCCAATAGCCCTAGCCCTCTCCTCGAAACGGACGCCCACGAGGGGAGCTAAGTCATAGGCTTCTCGTTTACCGTCGTATCCGGAAAGCATCACCCCAGCGTCGTTCAGGACATATCCACCGACCTCAAGTTCCATGACAGTGGCTACGGTGGCTACGTCCTGAAATCTTCGCAGGATCTGATTGGTGAAGGGAAGTTGGCAACATTAATAGACAGTGATCCCCAGAATGTGAATCTATAAAAATCAAATGTTACAAACATTGTATACTCATGTATAATATATTCATACTGATCCCCCAATATTTTTTTGATCTGCCAAATTTATATGCAAGTGATGATTCCTTCCTATGTTTGATATTCATTGGCCCAGAAATCCAAACAAACAATCATTATTGCCGGATGAAATGGGGTGAACTGGTCACTGCTTTGACGGTCCGCAACTCGTTCTCATGTGGCAATCTCGACAAGTTGCGTTGTACCATCCAGGCCAAATGTTTCCTGGGCAGCCAAGCTGGTCTGATTCGCGAGAAAGGACACTGAGTAACTGAGTATCTGAGTATCCGTCAAAATGATCCCTAAAATAGTTGATGGTAGGAACCATCCAAAATGATCAAAAGATATCAAGTTGGTGTCCATTCGCACCTCAATCGTAACCCATTCCCGGTGCCATGGCTACCATTCCAAGGAGCTGTAGGTGGCAGACACTCCAGGGCCAGAGAACAACAACTCCAAGGATTCGGCTGTTGTCGCCCAATCCAAAACCTGATCCCGGCTGTGGCTCCATCAATCCCATTGGATATATGTTCCTATTGTTTATAAGATGGTGAGAAATATGTGTTCAGATGTTTCAAAATGTTTGGTTTGTATATAATCTATAATTAATCACCAAAGATTTCAGATCTCACCCAAGAATGGCTGGAAAGGTCTGAAACATCTCAGTTTCTGCCCGTGTGAAAGGAGGGCCACTGATTTAAGGGTCTGGGCCTCTGGGGTGCCCCCCAATAGCCATGTCAA
>Ga0126342_10016992_pt1 | contig 12624 bp, 11 predicted proteins | sample Cyp1metagenome_FD_92528 | JGI IMG/M metagenome (GOLD analysis project Ga0126342, IMG submission 92528) | Coral microbial communities from Lord Howe Island, Old Settlement Bay, Australia - Cyphastrea 1 metagenome | ecosystem: Host-associated > Invertebrates > Cnidaria > Coral ...
ACCTTTAGGGTTTACCTTGGGGACACAGGGCTGGGACATGGGGCGGGTTTAGGGGACAAGTCGGGACACGGGGCTGGGACTGGGTGGGTTTAGGGGACAAGCATGGTGGATCAGCACCAGAGAATCAGACCTTCAGGGCTGAACTTGGAACGTGTACCTGCGTGCATCTATCAATGTCACTACGTGCGTGCCTCAGTGCTTCAGCGTTTAGGCACGTATGAATGTGTCCATTTATGTGTCTATGTCTCTGTGTCTATATGTAGCTATAGCGCTATGATGCGCTATGTATCTCTCGTGTCACTTTTCAGCGTTCCAAGCGATCCACTTTCCGGCGCTCCAAGCGAACCCCCGACCGTTACAATCACTATAGCATTGGCTAGTGCAGTCTCAAAACTCTTCAAGATTCTTCAAGCAAGGGGTAGTGCCTCAGTCGAATTTCGGCTCAGTTCAACTCAGCCCCAGCCTGGTTTGTACCTGAGCTTTGCCAATGACCAAATGATGTTGGCCTAAGGTCGGCACCCCAGGCTCACTCATCCCTACATATCCCCTGTCTCAGCCAATAAGCTGCTATGAGACGGTATGAGTACTCAGTGCTTCTCCTACTGTATCCGGCCTCAATTTTCCTGGTAGACGATCGAATTCGCTTGGACTTGTGTAATCACATCAAGGTTTCCCAAGCAACGTGGCTGTAGGGTGCGTTAAGCCTCTGTCGCATGATTGGGCACTCAAATCAGGGAGCTCCTTCGCAAATTTGGTGAGAAAAATCCGGAAATTATGACAATCATGAAGCAAAAAAAATGCCCAGAGAGGGTTTTTCCCGCAAAATGTTCTCTCCACATCTCTCCACCACCCCCTTCCTGGAAATCAATGCCTGGAAAGCAAAGTCTGCTAATCCTTGCAGCCCAAGCTACCTACGTCGCTATAGTCCCACTCTATCTCGAAACAAAGCACTATGGCTTGAAAAATCATGGCTCCTGAGTTCTATGCAGCAAAAGCTGGAAGGCTTCGCTGCCAGTGTATGCCTGGCGCTTTCAAGCGAGATTGTTTGAACCTCCGGTCACTGACTGAGACCTGTTGGGAAGAGCTGCCATATATGTTGCCATGGATTGCCCAGAGTTTCCAAGTGGAATATGACAGTCTTGGACACCTTTGCATATCTATCGGCATAAACTGGTATGTATGTAGATTTTGTTCTTTTTCTTATATATTGTATATACCAGTTACACTGCATATTTTTATATAAAGCCTATATATATATTATCTCAATATTATATATATATAATTTCTACCATCTGGTAAACTAACATAGCTATGGAAAATCACCATTTTGTGGGAAAATCCACTATAAATGGTCATTTTCAATAGCTATGTTAAATTACCAGAGGGATATTATGTCTTCCCAGTCGTCTTCCCCCCGCCAAGGCCTGGCCCGGTCCTTTTTTATTGGAACGCGCCAAGGTGACGAAGGCTGCACCTCAGGCGAACTGCAGGAGGGCGAACAACAAACATGGCCATCCGGCCATCCCTGGAAAGCGGTACTTTTTCGTATCAAATAGATTCAAATAGTACTACATAGTACTACAGTATAGGAAGTAGTACTAGTAACTAGTAATATCATGTAATATCTAGTAATATTTATATTATATAATGTTATTAGTAACAGTAATAAAGTACGGTAGAAGTAGAAGGAATAAACATGAATCTACAAGAGAAAACAGCATACATCTCAGTGAGAGGAACACTTCAGCCGCAGGACGCCTTCCTGGGCTATCAAGCTAACGTGGATCGAATTCAGCTCTGACCTTAACAGAAAAGGTATGACAAAATGTGACAGGGTTAACTGATGTCAATACTGAGATCCGACACTGGCAACATGTGATATGATGTGTTCACTGTTTGTCCTATATATATCTAAATATGTTATATATTAATATTATATATATATATGTGTGTATTATATATGTTTGGTTGGACGTCGTTGGAAGTGTGATCTTCAGATGCCCTTCCACCTGAGTCTGCAACGCATTCTGAGCGATGAGCTGAAGCAGCTCCTGGGCAGTTGTCTCGCAGGCGAGGGAAGTGGTTTGCCACTGTGAATTGGGAGTGGGTTGGCACACGATTGGAACTTCTTGGATTATCATGTGGGGATGGGTCAAAACCCTGGTACCTAGTGAACCCCAAAATAGCTGGGATTTATGGATGTTCATCCCACTAAAAATGTATCTATAGGTATTGACCCATACCCATGTCACATCCAAATACCCCATTTCATGCCGCAGCAGTTTCCCACGATTCTACGTCAGGTTGCTGAAACATACTTCACGCCACACCAGCTGTAAAGTCCAAGTTGCTGCAGCAGATGCACGGTACATCCTCCAAGTCCTTTAGCTCCCACAAATGCGCCGGGTTTGCAGGTGAAATGTGCACCAGTCCCTACCCACCAGTGCGATCCAGCATTTTGTATAATTTGTAATATTATACATATATATATATATATGTGTGTGTGTGACAATGTGTCTATTTGACATTATATGATATATATATATAAGATAACATAACATAATATAGTATGATATATATATATATATATGATATATAATATGGAAGTGGTGTGTGGCCAGCGGGATTCAGACGGCTTCAGCAGTCTCGGACAATGAGATCAGAAAATGCCAAAAACGTGAGATGCTTTAGCCATGCTGAAAATCGATGCTACGTTGTTTACGCCTGATGCCCTGGCGTCCTGCTGACCACAAATTGAACTTAGGCTCGCACAGCAAAGCAGCATCTCCAGAAGGATTAGGACTTTCTGCCGGCTCCTTTGGAACAGCGAACGAACATCAACTTCGGAACTCTGACCATGTCTGACCCAAAATGTCGTGATTTTGATGAAATCTGTCCTGCTGTCTTGAGGTTGCATGCTCTCTCGCGGTGAGCTGGCCACAAGCCGCTCCTAAAACACGGCCTGACTCAGTGCATGGCTGGTCCCAAAAAGTCATGCAATGCTCTTCCCGACCAGTGCTTAGACCGGCCATGAAGTGTAGAAGGCATTACCTGTACATGGAGAAATCACGAGAAATCTAGATTGTGGATGATTGTGGAAGATTATGCAATCTGCAAGTGTGGTGTTTGAATCTGTCACAGTCAATCCACCCAATCAATGATTACCAAAAATAGAATATCAAACATGTTATGCAATCACGCGGTTAGGGCGGTTAGATGAAGGTTTGACTGCTCACGCCCGTCAAAAATAAACAGCCACGAATGTGCTGGTCTTGGGCTCCCTCCTTCAGTGGTGCTCCACCTGTGTCACAGAGGCGGACATGTAAATATACCAATGCAAAACAATGAACAGATATGAAAGGATCAATTGCCAACATGAGGCACTTTAGTTCCTGGATGGTTGGTTTGATGCTGTCTGTTGCGAGTCTTTATTGATTCACACTGTATATATATATAATAATAATTGAAAATGTGTGGCAAACTGCCTTGAAAACTGAAAATGAGTATGTTGGATGCATCATGATGTATCGAATGACTTACAGTATATGATTTGACCGAGCTCGTCTTGTGCTGTCTTTTGACAGTCGGCAATGCGACTTCTGGAGGTGGCAAGCCGCAAGCATCTCTGGTCATATTCTTTCCACAAAAGAACACACAAAAAAAAAACACTTTGCACTTAGCCTCACTGTGGCACGAAAGCCCAACGAGCGGAGCCTGACGAGTGAACATGAGTGAACACTGTCAAACGCAAACCCAGAGCCAGCAAGCAGTGTATAGAACAAAAATGGTGAAAACAGGAAACCAATGGAAACAGTGCCAGCTGGTGTCCAAGTCAACTGATAGTATCGTCTATTGAGTCTATTGTTTTGTCCGCAGTCTTGTTTACATGTGCGCTTCATTGCAAGAGAATTTAAGACAAAACAAAACATGGGAAAGTGCCACAATTGAATTGGCCCTTCCATGGGAAAGCGCACAAGGAGCGAAAGTCCCTCAGCTGCTTTTGGCTTGGCCTTGATGCAAGGCAGAAATCAGATGAAATCAGCTCATAGCCCCATCACTCACCAGCACTTCCATGGTTCACTTACGGGATTGAACCAGAACAAGTATGACATAAGTATGAACAAGTATTTAAGTAACATTATGGTGAAAACTGTGTTTAATCAAACTCAGCAAACATCAATCACTACATATCGCTTATTTACGCTTGTTGGCTTTCCGTAGCATATCCATGCCCACTCTCCTGACAGAGTCCAAATCACTGAAGATCCGGACACCACAAAGCCAGCTTCTTCTCCAGCCTTGATTTGACGTGCAAATCCTGTGGAACAGTTCTGGCAAGCCAGTTGTGAAGTTGGCAAATCAAGCCGGCAAGCATGTCAAACAGAACTGCACGCATGATTTAGCATATAATTGAAACATAAATAAATAATCAGGACATGGATAGACCTGGATAGACCTGGATAGACATGGGCACAAGTGGTGACAATTGCTTGGTAAGCTTTGTCTAGATCCTTGGCTCTCGGCACTGGTTGCGTTGTACGGCACCTGACTCAGGGGAAAGAAGCTTCGTGGTGCTTTGAGACTTGCTATATGAAGGTTGCTTACATATATTATATATATATATGCATGCATATATCGTCTCTTTTAGTTTACCAACAGGCACTAATTGTGATTATAATGATTAATATATGAATATTATTGAATATTTATTTATCATCCCTTTGGATATTTGGGGGGACCCAGGTGCCCCTGATTTTATAGCTACGTATAATTTGGTGGGTCACAGCCCCCGATAACCCTGCCATCTCTATAAAATCAAAGTGTCCAGCCCTACACAGGGATGTACAAAGCTATAAAATCTAACAAGTATAGATTGCCCCCAATACTGCAGAATGCCTATAAAATCAAGGCACAGAAACAATGAATTCCACAGCATCCAAAGATCAGTGTAAAATCAAGTTCTGGGTTACTTTATTTTGATGACGACTCTCTCATAGATTGTGCGCCATATTTTTTGGGGGGCTACCAACCATGATTTTATATGATTTTATAGCAAAACCGTCCCTCTATATATAAAGTCAGGCCAAAAATTAGAACCATGCCAAAAATAGCCCTCTATAAAGGTCAGGTGCCTGAGCCACCCTGAATTGGTCATAAGTCACATGTTGGCTTACAAATTGTTTACGAATGGCCTCATTTTTGCATTTTTTTGGACACTTTGTGCACAGACCGCATCTGACTAAAATGTCCATTTCAGACAATACCTGGGTATATAGAAAAAAGAAAGGGGTATGCAGAGAGCATAAACCCCATACAGCCAAACAATAAAGAGCGTAGGTATCTTGATTTTATAGATATTGGACCGTGATTTGATGTGATTTGCATTGCTTGCCTTGGAAACCAGCACCCGTGGTCAACTTGCAGGCTTTAATTTGAGCCAACCAACCAACACCGTGTCTACAAAGAGAAAACCTATATTTAAAAAAAAGCACAATCATCCATTTGTTATTCCAAAATAAACCCACCATAAAATCAAAACACACAGCCTCCTCCAATCTGTTACCCCAAAACTAGACCCATTATAAAATCAAAACCAACAGTCTCCTCCACTCTGTTATCGCAAAATAGTTCCAGTATAAAATTAACACTCATGCCTTTGCATTCCTTGTTCACAATCAATCATTCTATTCTATAAAATCAAAGTGTACAGCCCCCACAAAAAAATGAGAGTTTGGATAATTGTTTTGTGACCACTTTTGGACCAGGTGATTGTATTTTTTTTTGAGTATGGGGGACGCCTGCGGCTGCGGTCCTGATTTTATAGCTGAAATATCCAAGGGGTATCTATAATATATATATATATTATATATCGTATTATATTATATTGTGATAGTAACCCTGACCACCCACCGGCTGCGTTGCATGCCCGCTTGAAGCAAGTCCCTTCAAAATTGTACTTATTCTCCTTAGGCGCTAGAGGGCGCACTTACCAATAATGTCTTTTCAAAATAGAATATCAGTGGCACCCTCACCAACCACCAACCACCAGCACCACTGCCACCACCACCAGCACGACGCGGCGACGAAAACGCAAACCCCGTCAGGAGACATGGGGTGAAGAACAGCATGGGAGCAACCGGACCAAATGAATGTCCCAACAAAGGGTATCAGGCGGGCCTGCACCCATGATGTGGCATCCCCAACCATATCCCCTCTGGCGTATAAATATCATAACAATTCATAACATATCATAATATACAGTATTATAATCATAACCAACCAAGCTTTCCAAGTAATTACAGTAACCAAAAGAGCTTGACAGCTGTCTGCCGCTGTTGTGGCTACAAGCACTTGCACTTTTCTTCTTGAAAGCGGTCAGCTCCTGTAGGACAGGTCTCATTTTGAGGGCCTCCTGACTCGAACAAACGTTGCCACCAGCTCCCTCCAGGTCACATTTCTGATCTTCGAGGACCATGGCCCTCAGGTGACATCATTTGCCTCATCACCTTAGAATAGTGGCTGGTCCTGGCTGGTCCTGGCCTGTTCTGGTCATGTCAATACTGCATCATGCTTTCATGTGCTTTCCACGTCTGTCCATCACGATTCGAATGCATTTGCATGCATGGCGCGAACATGTGCGAACATGTCCAGACTATTGAATACTTCCCAATACATCCCAATGCATACCAATATACAATAAGCATCAATAAGCAATATGCTTCTTCCAAACTTTGACTGCTCAGCATACTAGGCCATATATTCAGCCTAGATTCAGTTCGCTCGTCAACGTACTGTTCACGTCTCTCCTTGCAAGATTTTGTAAGTGTTTGTCAATCCAACTAGAGGGCACTCTGCTGGGGGGAGCAGCCGATTCTTGGACAATCAGGTCAAACAGGAGTCGAAGCACAATTGCATCTTCTAACATCTTTCAGCAATTTGGTGAGGGTTGGAAGTTGGATAGTCTATGATATCAAATTTCAAAATGCCATGCGCAGTTGCCACCCTATCAGTGGAGCCTCATGGGCTCGTCTCGGCATGTTGTCTTCGAACTTGATGGGCTGTGGATGAGACTCAAAGGACCTTCACTCATCACTCAACGTTGATGACACCTCCCCATGCAAAATTACCAAAGACCCAAGGCCCAAGACTCCCAAGACCCTGGATGATGCGAGTCAAAAAGCTGGAAGAGACAAGAAGTGGCAAAGCTACAAACGACATCAAACGACATAAACGCAAGCAAAAAGATCAAAAAGCCCATCGGCTCTGCGCAATCTGAAGATTGCACATGGATACACATGGCACATTAGTTACAGTAGGTCCGTGCATTCTCAAAATACATCATCAGCTCGTCAAAATAGGTTGTTGATCAAATGCATCATTGGCCTTAACTTGGCACAGTGCCCCTCATAAGTGCGCAAAGTTCCGCAGTTCTCGATACAGTACTCCACCTCGGGTGTTAGAACAAAGATGAACAAAGCAATTGTCTGAGACATCTCTGCCAGGCATGGCATCATTAACCGTCAATCTAAATGAGATGACCAAGCCACGTCGTCACAAATCCGTGGGAAGTGTTCGCAATTGCTGCAATCATTCGCAACGCCGCTGTATACCAACCTTGCACAAGAAAAGATCAAGGAGTGGACGGGATGCAGGATCACTGCTGATCTTTCAGTCACAGTCCAACAGTGCAATCGTTCACAATCGACCAAAAGAAAACAGAGTTGTTGCCGCCCATGTTGTATTTACATGTATTTACCGAATTAATATCAGGACTGGGTGCGACACTCCAGTACCAGTAATGTAAGGAATGACAATTTCATCGCTGGAAGATCTGGAAGACTGGCAATTGGATGAATTGGATTAGGATGAATTAGGCATAATTAGGCCATTCCTCGCCCTTTGGAAATTAGTGCGCGCCAACCTGCCGATTCCTGTTGTTGAAACAGCACCTCGAAACACACTGATTACTTGAACACATGATTTCGCTATGCCGCCAACAGTGCCTCTGGAACAGGCAGTCTAGTTTAGTTCGAAAACCAAAGCATGTTTTCAAAGCCCTGTCAGGCTCACCGGTTCTATCTTAATACGATTCATACTACTGTTGAGGGCCGGCAAGAACGTAAAATGCTACCTATCTGAAAAAATTAAGCCGTAGAGGTACCCCAGCCATAGAGCCACTCGCTGCATCTGCAGTCTCCTCTGCTCAGGCGCTGAGTAGCTCCATGGCATGAGGCAGAAAATGCTGGGAAGAAAGGGCACCATAAGTTACCATAAGTTACCATAAGAACATCTCTTGAATTTGCAGTGAAAAGAAGGCGAAAACATTGTGAAATCCTCTCAACACATTGGAAGACCCAGCGTATGGTTCAATATGATTAAATCATGTTTGAGTGTGAGCATGTTGGAGCAGGTGCAAGTAAACAACCAATGCTGTGTCTCAGTTTGGCTTGTGGATTTAACGTGCTGATAGCGAGGCATCCTCCATGCCGTCCCTACTAGTACGTCTCTGTCACTGGCTTGGCTTGAACCATAGTTGAGAAATGTTGAGAACATGTTCTATGATGTTAACGGATCTGAGATCGATCAGCAATGAAGCACTGGAAAACAACGTCATTTCTGAGTCCCATATTCCAAGCTTGGCACCAAATTAATGAAACTCCTGGGCGATCCTGGCGTACGCCTGAACCACCCCAAAGCAAGAGGGCCAAGTCTGACAAAGCTAAATGTCAAACTGTCTTTCAAAACCCCAGCTTCAGGTCTCGGCTGCAAAAGTTCGACCAACTCTTTAGCGTGCTCCTGACATATCAGAAGGTCATGTCATACTGACAAAGCCAAATTGTACTGACACCACTCAAAGCTGCGCCACACCTACAATCACAGCGCCGTAGGCTCAAAACAATCAAAAGTCCACCATTGACCATCGTTCCCGCATATTTTTCAATTTGCCTTCCATATGCATAAAGAGCCAGAAAGAAAACTGATGAGCCATGAAGTGTCTCTTTTGACAAATCTCAATAGTTTGCCCCCCCAGATAGCCTCTGAATCGTTTACTCCGGGGAGCAATGTGTATGCCTTGGCATGTCACGATTCCCCAGACGTTGAAACGATGAACACCTCCCACTCATTTCGAGTTCAGCGATCCCAAGATGAATTAGGATCTGGCAAACATGGGCACACGGCCCACAGTCTCTTGATGATAGGTCACCTCAGCAAGATGTAAAGTGGTCAAAATGGACATTCAGAATCCAAAGATATCTTAGAGAGTCACCAGACCTTCAAACAGAGAACAACCCATGCAGTACAGTACCGTACTACCATTTAATACATCATGATACCTCCATGTTGATTGAAGTTGATTGAAGCAACCATGCCGACAGTATTGGAAACATAGTCAGAAACTCGCAAACATCCAATGCCTATTTTTCTCTCATGTTCTTCGTTTGCCAGAATTCCAACATACTCCAACCATTCTCAGTGGAAAATGCCCGCTTGACATAACACCGTTTCTTCAGGCGGCCCAATTCTAAGATACATGTTGGAGGTGCAAACCTTAGACCCTGACCTTCCAATCATTTCAAAACCACAATGTCAAATATATATATATGTATAAATAAAAAAATATATAACATGCATAATATATTACAAAACATATATTATATAATATGTCATAATAGATCATGGTTGCCCCTGAGGACCGGTGCTGCTTCCAGCACAGTTTCCAATGGCCACCGCCTTTGGACAGTTACGGTGATTTGGATGCTAGATCCCTTCATTGATACTGTTGCTACATATATATAATTATGTAATATAAATAATCATATAATTATATATATATACAATGTTTTCAAGTGTTTGCTATTTGTTAACCAACTAATACTAATTCTATAATATTATATATATAATATTATATATATGGTTTCTTGCTATGAAAGTGCAATATACTGCAAGACTCCGGCGCCCTGGTGATTCTGCAGCAAAGGTAAGCTTCGCACGCCGCACTGCCAGGAAGCAACTGCTGGCGCAAGGCTTGGGAGGGCCTTCACAGTTGAGACTGTTGAGACCATGGATCAACATGGAACAGTGGGAGCAGCATCTTTGGTATTAGTATTATATATATATAATGTTAATACCCATAATAATATATATATTGCTATATTAATATATAATGTTAATACCCGTATTCGCACAAACATGAAAAAACGGCAAGAGCTGGAGATAGAGGGTACGTTGTTGATTGATGGAGCAATCGCCCTTCTGGATCAAAGCCACTCCTCAGGTTTTATCCAAAATATATTCACGGCGGCTGCGGCAGTGACAAGTGCAGGGTGTTTGTGCGGTTGGGGTGACATCTTTTCAGAAGGTTGCATGAAACCAGCATGCGCTAACCCATCACTGGTGCGTGTATTTGGGAGACCCGACGCATGTAGAGAGACAGCCAAAGCCACCTTTTCCGGATCGGTCGATTTCAGTATGATTTCAGGCAGCTGGGAAATTTCAGCATCAATTTTTGTTTTCGCTGCCTATCGCAGGCAAAGTATGAGTATGTACGGCTAGCATGTGTGCACACTACAGATCTTGTAGCGAAGCGGCCTCTCTGAAAAGGTGTGCTGATATGCCATACACAGGCCCCACCCATGTTGCAAGGCCAAACACTATCAAACATACATGTACTTGGACATGCCCTAGTGTCGTTGACATTCAACACTTCCCGTCTTGACTGGCAACTCATCTGCGGCCAATGTGTTCAGTGACGCCTTTGGGTGGTCATGTGCTAAACTCCGAATCTTTGGCCTCACTGTCTTCGCTAGAGCAGAGTGATGCAGAGTCAGTGTGCAATTGTTATAGAGCTTCAAGGAGACAAATCAAATCTACTGACCTTGCACAACCAGTTCAACTGGGAAGCTGGCGCCACACCCACTGTGCTGACTGTGATGGCCTTGGAGGTCCAAGCAGTTCAAAAGGCAGGTCTTCACCAGTGTGCGCCTTCGCTGCAGTCCTACCATGGTAGTTTGCGAGCTAGCTGCATGTGTTTTTGTCTCCTCTTCAATCATCATTGCTTTCCTTTGCTACAAGTGTCCTCGCTGATTTGAACAAAGTCTGCTGTCCGCTAAACTTATCTACAACCATGATTGACCCACAAGAGGACACACAAGTCCAAGCTGACACGGCTGTAAAATCTAACCGCCAGAAGAATACAGTACGCATGATCATGTGGCGCTCTCAGCAAAGTCTTTCAATGCTGTGAGCCCATGTGCGCCCCCTGCCCGATTCCAACCATAACCGATTGCTGATTGAGTGTCTGACCCAAGGGCGGCTGAAAATGTTGTCCTGTGACTCTTTTGGAAGCTCTGGCACGTTGAATCTACAAAAATCCACGTGATCAAATACAAAGATGTTGGGAATTGTTGAAAAATAAACGCAGGTCGCGCAGGTGGTATAACCAACTGCAACCAAACAAGCAGGATGAATGGGAAATTATCTATATAATTATATAATATAATGTATACATATTTGTCCGAAGATGTATTGTATCATTTCTTAATTAAAAAATCAGCCCTACAGAAGTTCCGTTTGTGTGCCTCATGCAGCTGCCGGATGACGCTGGAGACTTCAGAGTAGTTCAACAATGGCCTCTGCCATACAAAATGACCGTCAGCTCTGCGAACATCACAAAACCTCTTAGCAAACACAATTTTCTCTTAGATCTAAGAGGGAAATCTCATGAAGTCTCATCACATCTCATCACTGCACGGTCAACAAGTCATCCCCCACATATTTTGCAAAGACCTCACAAAGCGCTGAGATCTCGACTCACCCATCCCCATGAAAACTACCCGTTGCCTTGGCCGAATACCGGATCGAATCCCATTACAGTATATAAAACGACACTAGAAAGAATTCGAGAACTAGAACGGCAAATCGTATGCCATCACATTTGAAGCGTGCAATGCTGGAAATGCTGATATATTCTATGATTATCTTAGGTGATGTCCTGGTTGCTTGCCGGCTTTCGGCGCAGTACCAACCAGAATACGTTTAGTATACATTCTGTGTATTGCGATGTTGCATGTGTTTCACCATTTGTTTCACCATTTAATGGTAACAATTTCCCGGTGAAGGATCTTGAAAATTAAATGTTGGTATGAAATGATATGAAGGTCTTTTGCCAAGACGACAGGATGAGTTACGGTTGTTTATTGCTATTGCTTACCCACATGGTAATATTTATTCCAGTAGTACCGCACAAGGCGGTGGCGGAAGTTTCAAAAATAGGAAACCTATAGGAGAGATTTGTTGTTATGAATCAGGGATGGCAGAGCGAAGCCACTGATGGACTGAAAGGTGGTTGAAGTCTCCTCTCTTTCTCTCTCTTTCTCTGACTATCTACCTACCTACCTACCTACCTATCTATGTATGTATGTATTTATTTATCTATCTATCTATCTATCTATCTATTATCTATCTATCTATCTATCTATCTATCTATCCTAACTATCCTAACTATCCTATCTATCCTATCTATCCTATCTATCCTATCTATCCTATCTATCCTATCTATCCTATCTATCCTATCTATCCTATCTATCCTATCTATCCTAACTATCCTATCTATCCTATCTATCC
>Ga0126342_10016993_pt1 | contig 12624 bp, 17 predicted proteins | sample Cyp1metagenome_FD_92528 | JGI IMG/M metagenome (GOLD analysis project Ga0126342, IMG submission 92528) | Coral microbial communities from Lord Howe Island, Old Settlement Bay, Australia - Cyphastrea 1 metagenome | ecosystem: Host-associated > Invertebrates > Cnidaria > Coral ...
AATGCCAGATAGACTGTCAGAATGTCAAATAGAATGCCAGATAGACTGTCAGAATGTCAAATAGAATGCCAGATAGACTGTCAGAATGTCAAATAGAATGCCAGATAGACTGTCAGAATGTCAGATAGAATGCCAAATAGACTGTCAGAATGTCAAATAGAATGTCAGTGGGTGGGGGTCACTCGAAGAAAGTAATTTGTCAGGTCTTAGGTGTTCGGCAGAGACTTAATCAAAAATCCTTGGCATGGATGCGTAGATCAAGCAAAAACCATAGGTTTGATAATCATCCCATGTTTAGCCCTGTATCACTGGGTGACCTAAAGCTTACTTGACAATAAGGGGATGAACCACGATCAATACATCATAATCTCGCTTGCATCCGTAGGGAGTGAAGGATTGGAAGTACCCTCCCGTGTCATCAAGCATGGATGGCGCTGGGAATGGCCCTCAAAAATAAGATTAAAATAGGGAACATCTTCTGCATTCTTTTTCCATTGCCATGGTTGATTGCCAATTTGTAGTAAGATCTGGTTGAATTCCCATATGTCACCAAACTGAAATCAGGGGTTGGGGTAGTTTCCCCCAAATAATGATTTTTTGGTTGATGTGCTGGACGAGTGGTTGAAATTCACTTAAATGGTTTCCCCTGATATTTAATCACTAAATATGGTGCACTACTCGGGATTGAATCTCAGGAACGACGAAGTTGTTTGCTGCTGTTACTGGTTGATACCCTCTGGTAAACTAACATAACTATGGAAAATCACCATTTTGAATGGGAAATCTCACTATAAATGGCCATTTTCAATAGCTATGTTAGTTTACCAGAGGGTATCCAGTTCCCCTGCTAAGTTGCTTGATCTTCTAGTGGTTATCCCAAAAACCTACCACAACATCTCAAAAGAAAAGCCAGGGGAACTCTCTGTTGGAAGAGCTGGGAACAGCCATAACGTTAGATAAAACAATCATAAACAATCCCTGTATGTACATATACAGTATTTACCATAGATGAGTGGTAAAACATGGTAAAACCATCGATCCATATGGGTGGTTTTTGACATTGCTTTACCAACATTGGTTGTATAGCCATGTTGCTATCCTCTCATCATCCGTTTCTGTGAAATCCCCGGAAGTGTATATAGTTCGCTGTCAAAATCCGTCATAGGGAATCGTCCATTGCCAGGATTGATTACTGGAGAGTATCATACAGTGCTTCTCATGATGCTCAAGGAAGGGACTTTCAAAACATTCGTGCCAACATTGTTTGCAGCAGACCGACGGACAATCCGACCAGCTCCTACGCCAAACAGCTGCGTCATTGCTGCAGCCACATCGTACAACTCCTGGGTCGGCGCGTGTGCAGAAAACGCATGTCTCCGACCAATGTTCTCTCGATGCATTCCGTCCCACTCAAGGTAAGGAAGTTCTTGACCTCTCAGCTTCTCCCACAGATGCTTGCCCGCATCCGTGGTGGCATGGCGAGCCTCAGCACCACCACGTGTGTCTGCTCCATCACCACCAATTCCTGCCAATCTTCTGGAACAAACAAGTTGATCCAAGTGAGCTGGGTGTCTCAGCAAAGCTTGCTGGACCTTCTCCTGAATACACACAGCCAAAATAACACAAGTCCCAAAATGTCTGTCAGGGAGCAGGACCTAATTCAATCTTGAATATCCTCATGGGTGCTGGTTTCCAACTGGCTTACCTGATTATTAAAGATGTATTGAACTGATTCTGTTTTGAAAGAAAATAGATCACAATAACCAAAGCAAACAACTTCACTTCGTCAAATTTTAAATAAATAAAAATAGTTATACCATGTTTGTAGTATACTGTGATATACATGGTTTATAACTCGATAGTTGATTATAGTTGATTTTCCCATTATGACCATAGTGGATGAATTAGAACGGTGATCATGGATGGATCTATGATGATCTGGAGGTTTCCTAAGTCATGGTGCTACCTCTGGGGATTCGCCATTTTCGGAACGCAAAATCCGGCCGGCCTGGTAATCTGCTGCAGTTTGCTATTGATGGCCATAGAAAAAGGGGATTTAGCCCATGAATAGCATGGTGATTTTCCATAGTTTTGTGTATGTTTACCAGAGGGTATCTGTGATCAAACGACTTCAACCATCTGCTACCAGATGCGCATCCATGTGCATCCTACCAGAAGGATCCGTGGGGAAAATAATCCACAATCTTTTTCACGGTATATTTTATCCCATATAGATGTGGGGATAGTCCATTTTCATGTGGGTAAAACAATGCCATAAACCACCCATTTGGGAATGGTTTATACCAGGTATTTTTGGTGATTTGAGGGATGGTATGGGATGGTTTTGGGATGGTGTATGATTGTTTTACCCACATGAATCTAACTGGGGGTATCACCCATAAAAACGATCCGCGGGGAAAAGCTTGCATCATCCCTTACCTTGGCCGGGAAGGAGAGGTTCCGCAGCAGTTTCCGGGCGCGTTTGTGCGAGGAGGTGTGGAGCGTCTTACGATCCGCCTTGGGCAAAGACTTCAAGGCCTCCGCGATGCTGAAACAGTGGAAGAGGTGGTTTCAATGGGAATTCCAAGATCCTAAAATGGAGGTACTGTACCATATTTTTGGCCATATTTTGGGGGTATATCCCCTTACATAGGCCTTAAAAATAGGCACAACATATATGGAATCGGTACCTCCAATCAATCGGTTCCTGGCCAGCATGGCCATTGATGGTTTGTGTCGGGAAGACTCTCTACTTGAAAACCATCCACAAATCGTACCTGGAGATACCTCAAGGATCATGGTACTTAGAAAGTGGTGAATAACCCCAGTAAGTCCCCATTTTCATGGCTAATCAGCCAGATACCCTACAAAAAATGACAAATTCTGAGCTGGTGAGTTATATAGTAGATAATTCCATTGATACCAAAAGACTATTCAGGATTAGTTTGTGCCCATCCAGTTGGTTAACCCAGGATATATCCTTTGGTAAACATGGCTGGAAAATCCCCGAGAGTGGTGAATAACCCCAGTAAGTCCCTTGGTTTTCTGCACCTTGTCCAATCTTGCTGCTTTGGTCAGCAGGAAATCCACCGTTTCCAGCCCCGACATGGCGGACTTGCTACCCGCCCCCCGGCGGCCCGGCGGCCCGGGGGGCGGGGCACCTCTAGGGCTTATGGCACATGGTTAACACATAACCCTTGAACCAAAGAGGTCCAGACGCATGTCGGATCTGAGATCTCAAGTGGCATGCAAAAAAATATCCAGGGCCTTGGGGGTTAACATGTTACCTGATTTTGATGAGCTAACCCTGGATATTAGAAGCCAGTCACTAGCCCTCAACCCCCAACTGAATTTGAGATCCATGGGCTGCCAAATCACCAAGAACAGGGTAGAAATTCGTGCAGAATGGTCTACCTGGTTGGTGGTTTTAACCATCAATGGGAAAATATGAAAGTCAATGGGAAGGATGAAACCATATATTATGGAAAATAAACATGTTTGAAACCACCAACCAGCTACTCTTTTGTGTATCACATGGTGCAAAAGTCATGTGCCCCAAATATGTCCCCAATCTTCCAGCATGTGGGCTGTATCACTCACTTCCTAGCCAGAGGTCCTGACTTCTGGCACTATGCAAGTAGCCCTTTGAACCTTTTCAGAACTTCAAGACATCACTTGAGGGTAAAAATGGAATGTCTGCAACATAACCTCTAAGGACACCTTGCAACTCCAACAAGAAATGAGCGCTCATCTCCGTACAAATATACATCTCTGGCACTGGCATGCACATTCGTTTCATATAGGAGATTTCTCCGTCTATGGCCAGCCGATAACCCACAATTGCCGTCATTTTACAAGGTCGGGCAGCCAGTTATAAGTTGGTTTAAAAACCATGAAAAATATAGTGATATTCCCCCGAAACCATAGAATTTTCCCAGTTGTTTGGCGACATTTGGGACTCACCTTGCATGGTTGACAGTCCTAATCACCATGGTTTAGCAAGGGGCTTACACATAGGATCACACAATGGGAGTGTTTAGTATTCGGGGGCCTGAGCCTCAGAGCTGGATTGATTTTGATTGGCTGATATCATAGGTGTTTATTGATATTCATATGTTGGATGTTCTGAATGGGCCGACCCCAACAATATGCCCGGTAGTCGTTTCAAAATCATGTGTGGTTTACCCTCTGGTTATTTAACATAGCCATGAAAAATTGCCCATAGAAATAGATGGTTTACCTATTAAAAGTGGGTGGATCTTCCATGGCAAACTGTTAAATTACCAGGTGGTACATCGATGCATGATCCAGACAGTGAGGTCCCCTATGAAACTGTTCAATTCTTTGGTCTAACGGGCTTCCCCATCTGACGACAATTTCACTACTCTCTGGTAATGGCTAACATAGCTATGGAAAATCATCATTTTTAATGGGTAAATCCACTATTTCTATGGCCATTTTCAATAGCTATTTTGACATAACCAGAGGGTATGTGTTTCTGCGGGCAACTGCGGTCATCGCAAAGAAATTGACCACCCCTGGCTCAAAGTGCATGTCCCTTGGCATGGCCCCCATTCCAGTGGTATTATCTCAGGGTTTTGAGGTTCCAGCAATCCCTTATCACTCGGTAATATCAGCCCTAGTTATATGATGTTATATGGGGGTTTCTTGAACTGTGGGATCCCTAAAAAACGATGAGTTTCAATGTCCTATCATGGTATGCCTCGGACGATTCGGGCCCCATCTGGATCGCCGGAAGCCGCCGGAAGTCGACGGAAGCCGGGGCGCCCAACGCATGGTCAGGGCAAAAGACGACACACATCAAACCATGGGGCATATCCACACGGTCCGTCCACCTGGATGCCATGTGAATCATGGGGCTTTGATGCCTTGGAACTGGCAGCCCCGGTCCGGCCGTGTAAATTGGGGGGAATGAGCTTTGAATGCTCTTTATTTTTTTGTTGTTTAGATCAATTTAATCATGTTTAATCCCTATGCCTATGTCCATTGGCTACAGATCCTTTCTTCTGTTACATCCGCATGTCGATTGATAACTGGTTTCATCCAAATCTTCATCGGTCGAATTCGTGATTTTCATCTATTCAACCCATCTTTAAGCCAAATCCCACCGTCTCTTGGGCTAAGTGGTGACATCCATCATAAATCGATCAGCGCTTCCACGAGCCGACTTCCGATATTTCTCTTGCTTGGGGGTGCCAGCCAGGGCTTATGAATGGGTATAACTCTAGGGTTTTAACCCTCATAAGTTGGGATATGGGGCCCCTGCAACTACGGTGAACTCTAAGTCACTTCGGTTCCACTGCAGCCCCAAGATACTCCAATCCCAGCAACAAAAACCTCCATGAAAAGGTGGATTTTCCATGATTTTCCCATATGTTCCCATGAATTCCATGGCAAATCAGCCAGATACCCTACAAAAAATGACAAATTCTGAGCTGGCGAGTTAGTAGATAATTCCATTGGTACCAAAAGACTATTCAGGATTAGTTTGTACCCATCCATTTGGTTAACCTAGGATATATCCTTTGGTATGGCCGGAAAATCCCACCAAATGGAGGTTGATGGGAAAATCAACTATAAATGCCGGTTGATATGTAGATTTTCCCATTGCTATGAACCATTAACCATCATTAATAGTCATTAACCATTAACCACCAATTATTACTAACCATCCAGTTGGTTCCCATGAAATCCTCGTGAAATCACAATTTTCCCATCGTTTTCCCATGGTTTTCACCCCCCAAAAATCCCATGGCTTTTCGTCAAAAGCACCAGCATCTCGACAGGTTTTTTGGGCCCGCACCAACGGGAGCCATTGTGAATCCCCAACTGGAAGCCTCCATAGATACAGGGCGCCACCTCGCAACACAAAAACACCAAATTTCTGGCATTTACTAATCGTCGATGTAGTTACCGTTAGTTACCTAAAGAATGTATGTATATATATATATTATATAAACTGTCTATGGTATATGTGTATATATATATATGGGGGTGCATGATCATATTTCACTCACTTGAAATAAGTTCGGTCAGCTATAGGGATGATTTCCCACAAACCATGATTCCAATGAGGTCAAGACGTGAGGTCACTATAATTTTGCCTAGATGTACCTTGGATTTTTGGTGGAGATACCTACAGTTGAAATCAGTTGAACGGGTTTATAAGTAAACTTGAAACATCGTACACGCTGGAGAGCCTTCTTTTCGTGAATGATAAAGGAGCTATTCAACGGATGTTTATGCCCCCACAAAGTTGTGAAATGGCGGGTTTGATCCATCGCTGTTGTTTTGCTTGCGGTTTCATAGGAAGTTTAATAGTTTAATGTGGTTTAAAGTTTAAGGTTTATGTGTCATTGTAATCGGGCCTATACATGATCGATCATTGTCAATGTGGTCACTGAAATTCAAAGAGGCTAGTAAAGGGCCTGAGATACATAATTACACACCACGGCGATCACTGAAAATAAACCATTTGGGGTATGAATTCCACACGTAATCATAAGTGACGTCGATGTAGATCAAATGGTAGCCGTCATCCGTTTGGCACACCCCTCCCATTCGCCAGTTTCCATCGTTTAGGCACATTGTCAGGATGCCCTTCGATATTTGTGGCCTCAAGATTCATACAAGGCAGCACAAATCCGATTTAATGAGAAAAAAAGGGATTGAATCAACAAATTTGGATTTAACCAACAAAATGGTAAAATACGATGGCATGGGAATTCAATGGGGTATGTAAAATACGATGGCATGTAATATATGTGTGTATATTGGTGGTGCCCCCCAGTTATGTTTCTCGGTTTATGACCGCCATTAACTACGTCCATACACCTACCTTAACCCGACAGTTATTGCAGTTGTAAATCAAGCTATTTAACACACCGAGCACCACCTTCTTGTACAGGGTCTGTTCATGTCTGTCCACAAAATGAGCACAAAAACGCATAGATATATCTACATGGCCATCTACCATGACTGGTTGGTGGTATACCTACCCCTCTGAAAAATATGAGTTCGTCAGTTGGGATGATGATGATGACATTCCCAACTGAATGGAAAGTCATAAGATTCATGTTCCAAACCACCAACCAAATATAGATCCATTATATATATATAGATCCATTATATATCTACCAAATATATTTTTCAGATAAGATATCAGTGACTGATAATATATCTACCATGAATGCTGATTGACCTGGTTTTTCTATTTTCGAACTAAGTTGGCTCTTCATGGGGCATAAAAAAAAATGCTGCGTCTGCAGCGAGCCCCTGGCGATTTTGGTGTCGGCAAGGGGCATGGTGGCATGGACCCGCACGGACATCCACCCGGATGTACCTTTCAACCAATTTCATGTCCTTTTGGTAAAAATAGGTTTGGGCCGGTTTGGTATACCATCTATCATCAAACAAACCTGTTGTTAAAGGGGTTTCTTCAAACCCCTCTATTAATCAACCAAGCAATGGGAATTTGGGACATCTATGCTTTCAACTTTCAACAGGCCAATTTCTACACATGTCTAGTTGGGATATAAAACGCTCTGTACTTTTTGCAACTCGAAATCAATCGGACGGAACTAAAGATTTGCCCCATTCCGCTTCCAAAAGGGCGTGGACCCAATCAACCCAATCAAGTCCTGGCCCTTTAGACTAAGATTCAGTCATGGGAACCCATTCGCGGGAAGTTATCAAATCACAAAACATGGCTCCGGACCTGAATATGGGGCGTCAAAAAAGTCGCGTATCAAAAGGGAGACACACCGTGATAAGCGATGATAAGCGTCACCCACATCCTTGCACAGGAAACACGGCTTGACAAAACCCTTGCCCCTAGAAACCGCTAGAGAATCTTGCCAACGATGGATAATGGATAACGGTTATGGCCCCCAATCTTCCAGCGCCCCACCCAGTTTCGGGCCAATTGGTTGGTCTAGAAGCCATCATTGAGGCGCTTCGGTCACTTCCTTATATGGCTAATTAAGTCAAAACTCTTCTTCCGCAAAACTAGTGAGTATAGCAACCCGAAACGGTATAGAAAAGCAATCTACCAGTATCTTATGACAATCTTGGTAGGATGTTCACTTTCCCAACTTTTTTTGGAGGCTGCTTTTTCCAGACCAAAACTCTCCAGAAACTGTGGAAAACCCAATTCGCGTTCGTCCCGCAACGCGGGATTGGTTGACCTCAAATCCTCAGCAGATTCTCCATGGAGAACCTGCTGGGCCCTGTATCCGCGTCTCTGCTCAGCAACTCTTTGGAAAACATGCTGAATCTGGTGAAGTTCTGAATTTCGGGGGTCGACTTCACCATATTCAGCATGTTTTCCTAGTGGGCTGCTACAGAAGCATCTTGGAGGACAGAATTGCCAGATAATGAACCTCAAAAAATGCAAGGCGTAGTGGGATTGCTAGTCAAGCGGCAACCTCCGGCAGTTAACCCTCCCATGTCATGACCAGTGGCTGCCAGAATCTCTGCCTGGGGCATGGCCCCGAATAACACCATGGTCTGCCTCGGTTGACAACCTCTTTCACATGCACTGACTGCCAAACTGTAGCTAATGACATCGGGAGTAATCTTTGCGTTGGGCATTGCCCTGAGCAAAATCAAGGCCTCCTGCCAGTGACCTCCCTTTGAACATGCAGTGATGGCGGAATTGTAGCTAATGTCGTCCGGACAAACCCTTACCATGCACATTGCACCAAGAAAGACAAGCGCCGCCGGCCATTGACCCCCCTTTTCACATGCACTGATAGCCGCATTGTAGCTAATGGCGTTTGGACAAATCTTTGCTTTGGGCATCGCCTTAAACAAAACCAGCGCTCCCTGCCATTGACACCCCTTCTCACATGCACTGATTGCTGCATTGTAGCTAATAATATTTGGACTAATATCTGCCATGGGCATAGCCTCAAACAGTGCCAGTGCCCCCTCCCATTGACACCCTTTCTCACATGCACTGATCGATGCACTGTAGCCAACTACATCTGGACGAATCTTTGCCTCGGGGAGCCCCCCAAACAAAAGCAAGGCTTTCTTCCATTGACCACCCTTCTGACAAGCGCTCATGGTTGCATTATAGGTGATGGCATCAGGACTAACATTTGCCTTGGGCAAAACCTCAAACAGAACCAGCACATCCTGCCACCGACCACCTTGTTCACAGACACTGATGGCTATGTTGTAGCTAACAACATTGGGACTGATCTTTGCGTTGGGCAAGACTTCAAACAAGGCCAGGGCCACCTCCCATTGACTACCCTTCTCACATGCACCGATGGCAGCGTTGTAGCTGATGATATTCGGACTAATGTTTGCTTGGGGAATAGACGTGAACAATATGCATGCCTTCTGCCATTGACCCCCTTTCTCACATGCACGGATGGCTGAACTGTAACTAACAACATCCGGATTCACTCTTGCCTCGGACATCCCAACGAAAAAAACCAGCGCCTTCTCCCATTGACTGCCCGTCTCGCATGCACTGATGGTTGCATTGTAGCTGATGACATCTGGCTGAATCTTTGCCTTAGGCAAAGCCTCAAACAAGGCCAGTGCATCCTGCCATTGACCCCCCGTCTGACATGCGCTGATGGCTGAACTGTAGCTTATGACATCCTGACTAGTCTTTGAGCGGGGCATAGCATTGAAAAGCGTCAGTGCCCCTTGCCATTGATGCCCCTTCTCACATGCACTGATAGCCACATTGTAGCTAACGACGTTTGGACAAATCTTTGCCTTGGGCATTGCCTCGAACAAGATCAATGCCTGCTGCCATTGACCCCCCTTATCGCATGCTGTGATGGCAGCATTGTAGCTAATAACATCCGGGCTAGTATCTGTTGCTGTGGGCATTGCCGAGCACAAATTCAGCGCTTCCTTCCATTGACCCCCTGTTGCACATGCACTGATGGCGGTGTTGTAACTGATAACATCTGGACTGAGACTTGCCTGGGGCATTGCAGTAAACAGGGCCAGTGCCTTCTGCCATTGACCTCCTTGCATGTGCTGCTTTCGGGGCTATAAACATATACCGGCATATACCCAGTAGATTCTCCCAATTCAAAAACTAACCAAAAGGGAAAACTTATAAAAGACACCAGTTGGTTTCCTAAATTATGGGGGTACCTCCAAATCATCCAAATCTTCAGACCATTTAGTCTTGAAAGCTATGGTGATTTGGGGTTCCCCCATTTTAGGAAACCCTCAAATCCAAGTCTCCTTTGTGACAGGCACTGATGGCTGCACTATAGCAAACAACGTCAGCACGGACATTTGTCTCCTCCATCATGCGCATCAGCTGACATGCATCTTGCCTGTCAGTTTCGATCAGGGAATCCCAAAAATCGAAAAGATATTCCCAAAAATCAGGATTCCCCAGTCGTAGTGGATTTCCCATAGATTTAGTTAAACATTTTAGTGCTTTACTAGTGGGGGGTTGACATGGTAGATTCCCCAGCCGTAGTGGATTTCCCATGGGAAAAAGAACGAAACATCACCTGAAAACACCTTCAATCCCAAGTTCTGAGGGACGGAAACTTTTCAAACATGTCTGCCACAATCAACCACTTGGCGTTACATCCCGATTTCACAGTACCCTCTGGTTATGTCAAAATAGCTATTGAAAATGGCCATTTATAGTGGATTTAACCATTGAAAATGGTGACTTTCCATAGTTATGTTAGTTTACCAGAGGGTAGATCCCTTTGAAATGCAATAAGCCCAATGCTGCAAACTATCCCAAATCTTCCCGTGAATGGACGGCAAAAAAAACATGCAAGGCATCCATAACTGGTGCCCTTTATCTTCTCGGGTTTACCACATTACTTGACTTACTGGTGCTAAACTGCTAAAAGTAGGGAATGGATGGGTTGCTGCGGGTTTCTGGGATGATTATTGATAGTTAGCCAGTGGATCATTCCCGAAAATTCCCTGCGTTTAGCACCAGTAAGTTGAAACATCTTGAAACCACGCAGCCAATGCTTGCTGCTCCCACACCATGAAATGCCGGCGGTATAGTCGCGCAAGACCGACTGGAAGGCGTAAGGAAGCAACCCAGCCTGCTTCAGCAAAAGTTTCCTGGCAAAATGTCAAAACTGGTTGGTGGTTGACCTACCCCTTCTGAAAAATGATGGAGTGAGTTCGCCAGTTGGGATGATGACATTCCCAACTGAATGGAAAGTCATAAAAATTCATGTTCCAAACCACCAACCAGGGTTAATCCCCATGAAATCCCAATTTTCCTATGGTTTTCCCATGGTTCCAGTCACCAACCAGCCAAAAGTCTAGGTTTCGGTATCCCTTTGGGTGTTGCTATGGGGAACTGACGTTTGGATGCGACCTGGCGGCATGGTTGAAGGGAACATTTGGCTGGTAAATCTCCCTTTATCGAAAAAAACACCAAAACATATCGAAAACATACAGAAACCAGGATGCGAATATGATCATGTTTTAACCTCGTATTTTCGAGGTTTCTGTTCGGCACCTTTTTGGGGATTGATATAAGCCAATCCACGGCCAATCAGCCAGATACCTACAAAAAAATAACAAATTCTTAGCTGTTGAACGTAGATAATCCCATTGATACCAAAAGACTATTCAGGATTAGTTTCTAAAGATCCAGTTGGTTAACCTAGAATCCAATGAAGACTCCCGTCCTCAAAATCCCTTGGAACTTCTTCCTATGGCCACGGTCTCGCTCCCCAGCCATCTGCCCATCGCAATGCGTGGAGAGCGGCATAGTTGGGCATTGCGAACCGCTGCTGCGATGCAAAGCTGCGATATGGAACAGTAAGGAACAACTACCATCTGGTTATGACTAACATAGCCATGGAAAATATACCCATTTTTAAGAGATAAATCATCTATTTCTATGGGCCATCTATACCATGGCTATGTTAAATAACCAGAGGGTATAAAAAAATGAAAACGACTCAATTTCCGGTGGAATACATTTGGTGGATTTTGGAACAATATATAGATCTATTTAATGTCTTGTGGGGTGTGAAACGCTCTTTCATTCAAACGCAGCCAAGAAAGATCCGGAGAAAGGTAGTGCGGCCTTTCTCATTAAACCCCTTACAACAATGGATGTAGCCGTCTATTTGATTGAATTCCCAATCATCATTTGCCTCTTGATTTCTTGCCCCTAAATATTGTCACCGAAACCCCGTTTCAATAACAAATCTACATGGATGAATAATTATATAGCAGCTTCCATCAGGTTTCCCCGAAATAGCCACGACTAAGTCGTGGACACTGGGGACATATAGCATCTCGGAGGGCTGTTTTTTCCGCCGGAGCCGACATTTCTTTAAGCTGATGGCTCCCATAATGTGTTGGTATCACTTTTTATGCCTCCAGTAGATTAACACTTCGACCCTGAAAACAAGTCATTTTCAGTGGAGACTCGTCTTCCGACCCCGATGAATTCTGGGGTCTATGTTAGGAGGATACCGGAGGGTATATTATATATTTATGTATATATATATATACAGTCAGTGCCAGAATTATAGAACGGAGCCAGGAGGACAAAAGTACGGTAAAATACCGTACCTTTGTCCTCCTCCGGGTTCCGATTCGGAGCGGAGTCGGGAAATTTAA
>Ga0126342_10016994_pt1 | contig 12623 bp, 12 predicted proteins | sample Cyp1metagenome_FD_92528 | JGI IMG/M metagenome (GOLD analysis project Ga0126342, IMG submission 92528) | Coral microbial communities from Lord Howe Island, Old Settlement Bay, Australia - Cyphastrea 1 metagenome | ecosystem: Host-associated > Invertebrates > Cnidaria > Coral ...
AAATAAAATTTTACTTTCGCGAACTCGAAAAAAACTTTCGCGAGGGTTTCCAACATAACACGCACGGCTTTCGCAATTAAAACTCCTTACAAGGACCTTTAGATCGATCACCATATATATATATATATATATGTAGGTAATTAATAGGTAATTAATGGTATCGATATACACCAACTGACCTATCGGACCTATCGTCCTATCAAGGCAGCTTCCTCAGAATCTTAAGAGGACACCTTTTCGATCATCTCGTCGAACTCCGCCTGTTTCGGGAAGTCTCCGAAGAAGAAATCTCGGTCACGTGGTATCTCCTCAGAGCGGATCACCGTTTGACGTTTGGCAATCAAAAACCAAGTGGATTCTGCATGATTTAAGCATATTTATATTTAAGCAACACTCAGGTGGAATAATATGAATAATTCCAGATTGAGTCAAGCAAACAAAATTAGAGCTCGATTCGACTCCATAAAAATGCCACTATTCTGCAATCTTTTCTCCAAAAAAAGGGGCCGCAAAGCTGCAAAAAGAAAAACAGTGGATGTCAGGACGGTCGAGAGGCCGAGAAAGGTGTCAGGCAGGTGGTCAGCAGGGTCTGTAGCGGTGGATCACCAATGCCCACTTTGCTCAGCAAAGTCCCGGCGAAGGAGGCCTCGTCAGGGATCCACGGTTGGGTCACCGCGTTAGGGATCCCTTGGGGATCCAAAGGCCCAAGGTCACCCACATGGCACCATTGTTCATGATTCTCCATCAAAGAAGGTCCCAACATGTTTTCTCCAAATCACTAGAAAGGCCTTTTTTGGCAGCCTGCAGGTAACAAAAAATAACCAACCATCCGATAGATTTGAGTAATGTCAACCCTGGGTTCATAAACACCAAAAGGCTGTTTAATTGGGAGGCTACCATAAAAAAGTATCAGATAATGACCATTGGATTGGAGGAGTAAGTACCCCCCGAATCAATAAACAATGGTTGATGAATCCGGGATTGATATTGATATGAAGGTTAGCTCAATGATTATTAATACCCCACTCTGATTCTAAACCATCCCATCATAGGCATTTATTGTACCTATTTGAATAGTCAACATGTAAAGTTCATGTCAAAAGTTAATTAGGGGGTACCCCACTTAATCTGGGTAAATTATAATATTTCACTAACCTGAATTAAGGCCATTTGGGGATGATTCCCCTTATTAACCATGATTCCCAGTGAGGTCGCAGTGAGGTCGTTATAATTTACCCAGACTAATGAACATTAAAAAACATGTAAAGTTTTCCCTTGCTGATTTCATGCCCAGCTTCAGCTCCGTAGAGCGCCTTTTTCAAAGGGCCCACCTCAGCACTGGGGCCCAGTGAGAGGTCCAGCAGGGCATGGCCCTCGGGCACCTGGCGGTAGGGGGCTGTGTAGATTGAGGGGACTTAATATGATAGTTTAATGGGCTTTTAATGATGATTTAATATGATTTAATGGGATTTTAATGGGATTTTCCAAAAGACATGATGATTTAATAGTATTTAACCAACAGAAATGTTGATTTAATAGGGTTTTCCCAGCTAGAAAGCTCAATGTTTTGTCCTGCCGCCAAGGCTCAACCTCCATTTAGTTCGGGGATTTCCCAGCCACATTTCTCTTTATCGGAGGGTATACTTGGTGAAATGATTGTGGGGCTACGGGATGATGTCTCCCTGCTCCAAAAAGCATCTGAGAAGGTGAAACTTGACCCCGCAAAACCAAGGCTGAATACAGTCTCAGAAGGTCTTTGGTCTGGGATTATGGAATGATAAAGGGATCTATCTATATACATACTTTTAGGGGGGCTTAAGCCTGGGACTCAACAGCTCACCTGCGTCAACTATGGTGAGGTCGTGGCGAGGTCGTTATGATTATTGGTCACCCAGTGGATCCAGCCCGCTGAACATGGCACCTGTTGCCGAGAGTACATGGCCAAGGTTTCTGCGACACTTCGACCACTGCCCACTTCGTGCCTCCAAGACTGTGAAGATCGCATTATTTTTCTGAACTTCAACCATCGCAATTTTAGAGGCGAATTTGCAGATGGAAACCTCCAAAAACACGACAAATACAAAATAACAGAAATAATTCATAAACATATATGAAAATAATCTACCATGATCTAACGACAAGCCATTTACATCCATTTGTTGTGATTTATATGGTATTGGATTTACCACGCAAATGCTGAGCTCCCAGGCTGAAGCAGCTCGGCCAGCACCACTGAGTCCTACAGTAACCGACGACTGGATGATTTGGAGGTACCACCATGACTTAGGACACCTCTATATATATACCCTTATACCCTCTGGTAAACTAACGTAACTATGGAAAGATCCACCATATTTAATGGGTAAATCCACTATTTCTATGGCCATGTTCAATAGCTATGTTAAATTTCCAGAGGGTATATTATAACATTCAAAAAACATGGAAGCCCAAGAAAGTGGCATTGAACATCATTGAACTATTGAACATGCTCCAATGCCATCACAGTCGTATACAGTCGTAAACTCACATGATGTTTGGGTTTTGGAGACGACTGCGTGGGCATTCCACACCAGAGTTCCCGAGCACACGGTGTATCATGGGAGCGGATTCCCAGTGACAAATTTCAGCAGACTTATGACCAAAGTCTGACCCAAAAAAACGTTGGAACATACATGTTCAATGGTTACAGTAAGCCTCCATGTGGCTTAGTGTGAAAAAATGTGTGCCGTCAGTTTGATAGTTTATTGTAGTTTATTAATGTTTATTACTCTATCAGTTTCCCCCGTCAAATCATCATTTCAACTCATGTAAGAGACTATTCTAAATCTTTACTCACTATTCTCATTCTCACTCAATCTATATCAATCTAAGATATTATTCTCAACCATCAATCCCAAATCTGATTTTCCGACTTCGGCACTGCAGTGACGCAGTGCATCGTCCTTCATAGCTGAAGAGCAGCCCTGGCCACTGACGCCACCGGTGCAGTGGGCTGCATCGCCCAGCAAGACAGCACCTGGGATGTGAATCTACTTCGATGGGCCATGGGATTAACTACCCTCTGGTAAACTAACATAGCTATGGAAAATCACAATTTTTAATGGGAAAACTCACTATAAATGGCCATTTTCAATAGCTATGTTAGTTTACCAGAGGGTAGTAACTGGGTATATAACCCTCTATATCCCAATTATAATCCATTTACTAACTAGTTAACTAACTCCATGGCCCATCTAAGTAACTGAGGTGCCCTGGTCCGACCGCCCCTCTGCTCGACAAGAAACACCACTGTTCCGTGAGGAACAAACACTTGATTTCTTAGGGTCTATGATGGTTCAAGCACAATTCTGAATGATCTTGGTGCTTTACTGCAATCATGAAAGGCAACGCCTTTCATAAATGAGGATGTTGGACGAAGAATGCAGATGGAAAACCCAATCCTAAACTAGACCGGGACCTGCAGTCTACCTTTCACACATCAGGCAAACCACTTGGGTTGACCACATCAAATACAGTATCTATTCAAAATATATGCATATATATATATATATATAGATATATGCATCATGTTGGATTGCCTGAAGCTGAATTTAATCACAATCCTAATCTTCATCTCAGATTCACCCAACCAAACCATTCACATAACCAAGCCATTTGGGAGTCCTAGGCGGCCTAGGCGCGGCCCAAGTGGTAGCTATTGCACTTCACCGTGGAGGCTTGTGATGCCTGCGACAGCGTGTCGTGGTAAATTCGTGAGGAAATGGAGATTCAACCATAAATATGGGAATACTTTAGGGTTATTATAGGATCATAAGCAAATAACATATTATATACATATATACATATAAATAATTAATGAGACATAATGGGATTTATATGGATTTATGGGATATAGATGGATATAGTAACCCTCCAAAAAAAACGATGCCCGATGCCAAAAAGTATTTCCAGGATGGTAGTTCGATGATGCTTTTCGCCATAAGTTTTAGGTGTCCAACGTTTCTATCTTTTTGGGGGTTGATATATAAGTTGGAGAAGGGAGAAAAAAAAAAGTTACAAAGATCAATGGATTGGCTTAAGGGAAAAAATACAGGAAAACCCATATTTAATGGGAAAATCATGGAAATCTATGGTTTCCTGTAGGTTTTCCCATCAACCAGTCCATTGAAAAGAATTCTTAAATTGAGACATGTGTGACATGTCCAGTATTGGAATGTGGATCCAGGCACCTGCTGGTTCACAAACTGCTGGCCGGCATCTTCGTTGATGGCATCCTGGAAAGGTGGCCAAGCATCATTTTGTTTGTCTGAAAATTGTAATTTATCCCCAAATTCTGGCAACTCAATGTGGAACATGATCTTCTCAACCATGAGATTCGGATGGTTTTCCGAGTTTTCCCCTAAATTTTAGGACAAACCCTGAATTCTTGCTCTTCCACATAACACCTTGCAACCCATCGTCCTCAATCAAAGGAAAGTAGCTGGCCAGGGTCTCACGCGCCTGTCAGTGCTGTCTTGACAGCCCCAAGGTTTCCCACGACCAGCACAGCGAAATGATTAAGAGCCAACAAATGATGCCCCATAGTGAGCCAAGTTGGTTAATAACTATGATAGTGAACTACAGGATTGGTTCCTAATTATATATCTAGTTCGTGGGAGTTGTAAACCCGCTTATGAACCGGGAGGGGGCATCCCAAGCCGTTTGTTCCATCACACCTTTTCAGCGCTTTCAGTCAGCTCGCCCAGATTCGGCAATGGCTTGGTATCAACCTTTGGACAGCATGAAACCAAGGCCTTGACTTGAGTTGCCAGATTTACCTACTGGTATCTACTGGTACTGCGCACCTCGAGGGAATTCCAGGGAAACATATGGATGGAGCGGAAAAGTACAGGAGGAAGTTTTCAAACCCAATGCGGGTTTAAGGCTTTGTTCTCCAGCAGTTCACAATATACGGTAATAGAAAGGATGGGTCTGATATTTTCTACATGACACCACCCCCCACCAAAAAAAAAACAAACACACAATCGGAACCAAATTCATTTGCCACAATGTTGGTTTGACAAAAAATTGTCGAAACAACATGAAACAACATTCCCCAAACAACATTCCTAGGACAATAACTATTTCGCAAAAGTTAACTTCCGGGTACTGAAAAAAATCACATATAGCTTGCTGGCAGATCCTCCGTTTCCTTCGATTGATTTTCCCATGTAGATGTTCATTTATCTGGGTAAACTATAATATTTCACTAGCCTGAATGGTTCGGCCGTTTAACCGTTTTTTGGGATGATTTCTCTTATAAAAACCATGATTCCAGGGCTCGGGAGAACAGGGTTCGGTCGTGATGAAATTTACCCAGATTTATAGCTGGTTGGTGGTTTCAACCCCTCTGAACATTCTAGTCAGTTGGGATGATTATTCCCAATATATATGGAAAGTCATAATCCAGTCATGTTCCAAACCACCAACCAGCCATTGATAACCATTATTCACCATTGTTTACCATCATTAACCAATGGTTTTCCTATGGTTTTCCTATGGTTTTCCAGTCACCACCAACCAGATAGGTGACTTTCCTAGCCACGGATCCAACAGCCCAAGACTTCGAGGCCTAGGAACCCCATCTCGCCAGTTGATGAGCGCGCAGGCGCCGCCTGTGACAATCACCATCCCTCCATGGTACCCTGGCAGATAGGGGTTGGAAGACTAGTTTCCATTGAAAAATTGTGATTTTCAGGGTCTATGTCTATTTACCAGAGGGTAACTATCATCCCCAAATGCTATAATTTCATGGCAGTTAGAATCATTTAATGATCATTGGCTGAATCCCACATGAGTATCTAACATATATATATATAATATGACAGTTGTATAACATATAGCATAACAGATTTTACAGTTTATGGCAGGTTTACCACATAACATATATCTTGAGAAAAAAAAACATACAGGACACCTCATGTCGAATTTCTTTTCGCCAGGTCACGCGCAGTGGGTTCGACGAAGGCGGAGGTGGAGCCCTTCCTTGGCGACAAATGGCGGAGGTTGCTGTGATCTGAGAAACATAAACAAACACCCTATATGATAGGTTATATCGCAAGTTATATCAATGATAGATTGTATATGATACACAAATAAAATGCATTAATTGCCAAAGGGTATGGATTTTGATATTATGGAAAGGTTGATATGTATGAAGATGCTGCTAGATGGGCTTCAGTCTTGTAGCCTTGTCACCAGCTATTCAGTGTTGGAAGTTTGACCTGTCCCGATCGCCCATCGTGACGGGCATATGTTCTTTATAGCATATATATATATAATTTATATATATATATACCAATGAACAAGTACCTCCACACGAAATCCTTCGGATATCACTTCGCCAGCCTAAGACTTTCAGATACATTTAGAACCATAAAAGGATTTGCAGTCTGCTTTGTGTTGTGTTTTTCCTGTGTCTCGCTCTCTCTCTCTCTCTGTCCCTCTCTCTCTCTTCCTCCATCGCCATCTCCAGGAGTCTATTCATGTCTCCAGGCTATTCATTGATCCATTCCCTCTGGTCCAATTGAAGACACCTCAAAACGTAGATGAAACCTGGTGACAAAAAAAACACGGATACCCTCTGGTAATTTAACATAGCTATTGAAAATGACCATAGAAATAGTGGATTTTCCCATTGAAAATGGGGATTTTCCATAGTTATGTAACAGTTTACCAGAGGGTACATTTGCAATGATTTATAGGGGGTACCCTCTGGTAAACTAACATAGCTATTGAAAATGGCCCATTTATAGTTGATTTACCCATTAAAGATGGTGATTTTCAATAGCTATGTTAAATTACCAGAGGGTAAATAGGGGATGAAACCAGATCTCGGGGCATCGATCTCAACGAGCCTCGCCGAGCCTCCCAGGGATCGCATGTACTGCGCTGGGGTCCAACTTCGAGGGCATCCTGGGACGGGACCGTGCCTACAAGGTGAGGTTGTTTGAAGGATAGCTAAGTTGGCTTACAACTTTAGTAACTATAGTTCATGGGGAATATATGGGAATATATGGGAATATAACATATAACTATACTATCTATATCTATCTATATACTTCATCAGCTTTATAAACCAACAAAGATCACTGGTTGCCTCAGCCAATGTGCCAAGCGGCTGGGGAAACCTTAAGACCTTGAAGCTTCCCGGCAATTTGGTTTGCTCCACCTGGCGAAGGGATAGACCACCCTTGGCGCTGTCGAAGAACATGGCACTGTTCTAGATTACCCATCTGCGGTGTCAAGAGGGGTCTGGAAAATGTACACCCGTATTGTATGTGTATATACATATATATATATTTATTTATTTACGTGAATTATATATAATAGATTAATCATAGTTATATATTTCTACCGATAACAATTAATAGTTGATATATCTCATGTGCACAGTCTTGGTGTCAAAGTCCTCATCAGCGTTGGTTGCCTGAGAAATCACATCTCCAAGCCGCTAAGCAAAAACTCCACCAAAACAAAAAGGGTAACCGTCTCGAAGAAGATTATCTATCATCACCGATAGGTCCATAGTAGTGATATGGTAGACAACCAACCCCTATAGATCCTATAGTACTATAGATAGTCTATGGATGGCAGTTACAGTACTACATCCAATACCCTTCGGGAATCAAATATGGCTATCCGGAAAATCCATGAAACATGAATTTCCCCTATTTACTCCTTTAGATGGCCATTGACTTTGGGGGTTTCCCAGCTCACCTCGAAGGCTGGATTTGCAGCAGCGATGCTGGCACGCACTACCTTCTGGTGCACGGGTGGGTCAACATCAAAGATGTCAATGAATCATCAAGGTCATTGACAATTTCATTATATTTCATTAATCTTGGGTTAACTTAATTTTAATAACGCTTGTTGGACTTGGGTTCCTCAACTTCGGGTCAACATAAAAAACTGAATTTTCACAATGAATCTCCACCCAAAACCAGCTCAAAAATCAATCCTTTGTGAAGATTCTAAAGTATCAACTCAGGACCCAGAAAAAAATGGACTCCGACCTTGGGGCCAAGTTTCCTTGGTCTCTGGTCGTTAAAACCATCTTGAAATATATTTTTGTACCATCATCCCAGGTGGAGGATATCCCATGTGAAACTACCAGCCACTTCAGCTTGGAATATAGACAGGTCATTGCATACACACACCTCTCTCTCTCTCTCTCCCATTTTTGTATATTTTGGTTTGATTCACCTGCATGTTTGGCCAGTTCATTGACAGACCTATATCCCAGTGTTCACCGGCAAGCTCCCTAAACTCACCCATCTCAATCCCCGTGTTTTTGGCCAGTTCAAATCATGCCACATGCCCAATCTTGGTGAAATGATGTGACATGTTTTTCTGGGTCAAGCCACCATTTCTAACACATTCCCATGACGGATCCATGGTGCTGCTATATATGATAACATGGATCCCATCCATATACCCCAGTCATGTTAGCATATGGGGATGGGTCAAAACCATGGTACCTAGTGAACCCCAAAATAGCTGGTAAATGGATGTTCATCCCACTAAGAATGGTACTTATAGGTATTGACCCATACCCATATGGGATTTTCATAGCACTTTTGCCGGGTCCACCCAGGTCAACCCATCATTTTCTTCGCCACCGGGCCGAGTTGACGCCATCGCAGCCGGCCACCAGATCCGCAGCCGGCAACTCCGACAGCGTGTCACCGGACTGAAGCGTCGCGACGCCTGGGAAATCATGGGCACTACCGCTATTTGTCCAATGTGAACCACAATAAATGTGTTCAAAACCATATTACAATACAATTATAGAATAAGTATGAATAAGTATAAAACATAACTATATATAACTATATAGTATAACCATAAATATGTTTTAGGCTGTTTAAAACGTGTGTTCCCAACATTTCAACAATGTCAACCCCGGAATTCAGCCAAAAAAAACACGATGGGAAATCCTAAAAGCGGTCCCGTAACTCATCCTACAAAGACAGCATGAGAGCTTGTGATTTGGGGGCTGCAGGAGGTTGCCCTTCTATCCTTGGCCCACCTGTGGAAGTATCCAACGACTTCAACTTGCTCTGAACTTCCCAGCGCCTCCCAACACAATGGACACGGCTGTGGCGGAGGCAGTTTCCGCTTCCAAGGTGGTTCAGTGCCGATGTTCTAATCTGCGCAAATCAACCCTTAAAGTCGTTAAATATGTTTGATGCGAATTTGGACCCACCAACTACTTCATATCACTGATGTGAACCGTGGACTAGAAACAAAACCCAAAGCACTCAAAAACAAACGGCCAATATGAACACATTTAAAACTTTTAAATCCAAAAACCCTGACAACAAAACATAAACAAGGATAACAAGGATACACCATGATACACCTGGTGTAAAATCATGCAAGTTGCTGATCTCTGCTCCAAAACCGGCACCCCCTCCCTTCTCGGAGTTGCCTTGCTGGTTGGATTCTAGGTGATCCAGCATGGCGGAGCACAAGTCCGACTGATAGATCAGCAAACTCCTCAGTGTAAGTTTTTCAAATGTGGGTAGTAAATAGTAACCCCTGAGAATTGTTATAATTTTATGAGCCTTGGAAGGGATTCTAGCAGGGCACTTAGAAGACCACTTCGGACTTGGAGCCGACAGCCCAACCCTTAACTTCCAGGATCATCTGAGGTCTTTGATAATCACCAAACATGGAAAAAGTAGACAACCAAAGGCTCGGCTCCAGGCCATTGTTGTCCTCTGGTGTCCGCAGATCGATGGCCTCTGTAGGGTCATGGCTGGCGGGTCTTGTGGGTGAATGCCTTAAGAATCAAACGCATCTGGCATCCATGCAACTATTGGCAGTGATCTCGAAGTTATAACAGCCCTCCAAATCCTCCAACCGGAAGGATCCATTGGGTTCCTGGAACATGTTTTCATTTATTCACTTTACCCCCATGAAGCAAGGCCTGCCTTCACATTTTCCTGACTTCTGGGAAGCCTGGTGCCATCTGGTGGCATTTGTATATCCTACAGCCCCGAAACAAAAACCTATGAGTCATCAGCCTGTAATTATATAATTACACGGCCAATAAAACGGAAAACCTGAATCTCACATCATCCATTCCTCCGCCACATCTTTCTCCCACTCTAAGATCTCTAAGATGTTCCCAGCTCTGCCCGCCCTGCTGCCATCTTCTCCGAGATGTGAAGCTTGAAACGTTCCGAGGCGAAACCGCTGGGTTTGATGCTCTCCCAGAGTTCGTCCCCCAACGTCCTGCGGGCAGTCGGACCACTAGCGACTTTCCAGGCCACCTGGGGTGAGATACTCTCAGGACGTCTTGGGCCTTCACGTGGCGATCTTCATCACTCAACTTATCCCTGAATCCACGATGACCTGAAGTAGAAGCCCTTTCACCCTGATTTCAATAGTCTATATATATAATAGTATATATATATATATTATATTATATTATATTATATTATATTATGTTATATTATATTATGTTATATTATATTATATTATACTATAAATATATATTATACTCTATATAAATATATAATATGTGGCTGGCACGACTCCCGCTCCTGATGGCCCGTTGCGCGCGAATGCCCAGCCCCAGCGCGTAGGCGCGGCCTTCCAGGGCGCCTTCGCGCGGGTCCTGGCGCGCCTCCACCAGGTGCACGTTGCAACCGGCGGAGAGCAGCCGATCCGCCAGCAGCAGACCTGGAGATGGCTGATCACTAGTGGTTTTAATGGGAAAACCATGGGAAAACCATGGGAAAACCATAGGAAAATGGAGGTTTACCCTCTGGTAAACTAACATAGCTCTTGAAAATCACCATTTTTCATGGGGAAATCCACTATTTCTATGGTCATTTTCAATAGCTATGTTAAATTACCAGAGGGTAAGGAAGTGACTCAGATAAGTATCTTTAGAGGCAAAAAATCGAAGTTTTTCCGGGATTTAGTGATTGGAGTAGGGTGATTGAATCGTGATTTAATGGGATTGAGCTAGATAAGTGAGTTTATAACGATGCTAATTTTTGCTGGTTGATTTACCCCGTATATTGGATGACATGATCAACTTATGATAATTATCATGAAACATGTACCATCATTATTATATTTATATCATATCATTAGATGATATGGTACCAAATATCAATTATGGGATATCAACTATGGACTATCCCATGATCATGTTTATCAAATGGTATCATATAAATATCCAATTCATTCTCACATATTAAATATCATTGGATGATATGGTGCCATATAAACATCCCATTCATTGTTAGAATAAAAAAATAACATGAACTATCTCACAGAAATATATTAATGTGGGTAATAATAAACCATCCCCCAAATCACCAAAAACAGTTGGTATAAACCATTCCCAGTCATGCTGGTTTATGACATTGTTTTAACCACATTACTGGTTGGTGGTTTTAACCCCTCTGAAAAATATGAGTTCGTCAGTTGGGAGTATTACCCTCTGGTAATTTAACATAGCTATGGAAAATGGACCATTTATAATAGATGTTTTACCTATTAAAATGGTGATTTTCAATAGCTATGTTAGTTTACCAGAGGGTATTCCCAATATATGGAAAAATGACAAATGTTTCACATCCATTCCGCTACCATTGGGAGAGGCGAGCCCTGGGCACCTGCCGGTCCGGCGCCAACGATCAGCACCGACAGCTGCAGCGACGCTCGGCTCGGCGCTTCCAAGGGCTCTGCCCGAGCTCCGGGGAGGCGCCACGGCGCGGCTCCGGTGGAAGGGGCCACGAAGCCGGGGAAGCAGCTGATACCTGGGGAGCTGGCAAAACATGGTCTGTTTTATGGGATTTTATGGGAAACACCATTGAAAACATGATGGAACAAGTTGGGGGCTGATTTTGCAAGGTGCCCCCAGTCGATAGCTAAGTTGGTTTATAACTCCAATAACTATGGTTTATGGTACTTATAACTATACTTACTGGGGTTTATAAACCAACTTATAACTGGGGGGCACCATCCTGTGGGCAATGATAAAATAAACATGATGATTGACTCGAATTTGTGGCTATTCTCATGGGAAACAAGATGGAAACATGGTGATAGACCATGATAAGCAGCATTTTTTCTGGGGGGTCCCCTATTTTCAGACAAACACTTTTGCTGCCCCACAGACGAAGAAATTGAGTGGTTCCTTTCCCGTGTCCCGTGCAAATCTAGTGGGGCATAGGGACACATCTTCATGCCCATAAAGTCAAACAATTTGCATCAGTTCTCCATATACTAACCAAATGCAAAGTTCGACCATTATGGGATAGTTATATATCCCGAATATATATAATGTTATGTTATATACATTTATATATATATATAATCACCACCGTTTTAAGGGGAGGAGGTACCCAAAATGTAAGCTACATTTTTCAATGTGTTTTTGAAGGGGGCCTTGAAAATGTAAGCTTACATTTTGAAGGTATTTTTAAGACCCTCCCCACAAAAACGACCCAAAAGGGGGACGTTCAGGGATCAAATTTTACATTTATATAAAGGGGGTTCCCCAAAAATGTATCTTAATGTTGGGTCCTGATTAGTACCTAGGGTCGCTATTGTGGCAA
>Ga0126342_10016995_pt1 | contig 12623 bp, 13 predicted proteins | sample Cyp1metagenome_FD_92528 | JGI IMG/M metagenome (GOLD analysis project Ga0126342, IMG submission 92528) | Coral microbial communities from Lord Howe Island, Old Settlement Bay, Australia - Cyphastrea 1 metagenome | ecosystem: Host-associated > Invertebrates > Cnidaria > Coral ...
CTGGATGGTCAGCATTCGTTCCAGCTCTGGGTCACCCGCGTCACCTGAGAAGTGGGACGAGGAATGCCTGGTGGCGACATGTATGGGAATCCTATATATATATGATATATATATGATATATATATATATATATATATGATATATATATATATATGATATATATATAACCTATATAATTTAATATTATAACTTGATGACCTGATTGATGTTGAATAGCCATTGGTCCGTGACTGCTGTGACTGCTGGCTGCTTTTGATGATGCATGTTGGTCATTTTTGAAGGCACGTTTTCTTCCTCTTTCAGAGGATTGTTTCATCACACGCTGGAAACAAGTACGAACCCCTGCGGTTGCACTGAGCACCTCTATGTCATGATTTTGCATACGTCACTCGCCATGCTGCGACAAGGCAATCATCCAAGTTAGCAGCTGTCTTACCACCCAAAAGTTCAATCATGCATTAAGAATCAGCAAACATGTAGTCATAGGATGTCATGAGATGTCATGAGATGTCATGAGATGTCACAAGATGTCACAAGATGTCAGAAACCATCAGCCGTCGTCAGCCCCAAAAGGACCCCATCCTGGGTCACCGGCGAAGGGCACCTTGCCAGGATGGCGCCTTCCATGCCTCCCGGCAGATGTTGCTGAGCTTCCGGGTCCTCTCTCAGGTTTGGGGAGCGGAATGATGCTTGTCGGTGTGGAGATAAATCAATGAGTAAAAACAACATATACGCAAATGCATATACATATATGATTATATATGGATATACACGCACATGCTTTGCACAAACATATGCATCACCAACATATATAGTATATAGATGAACATAGATCAACGCGCATACCTATACATATGGATGCACAAACACAGATATGATTTTTGTATGTATGTCAGCATATGCCTCACTAACGTGTGTTGCTTCTCAGAATCATTGTATTTGCGGCTGTTGCTATCTCTTTATGGCAGCAGATCGAAGCACTGGGCCCGCCAGGACATGCCACCTGAAATGGTGGGATTGAAAACAGTGTTAATGCCACAAAAAGCGGTCCCTTGGTTGGATACAGCGGTGGTGCTTCTGGAGTCAGCTTTCAGCATCTTTCAGCCGACAAACTTCATCAGCTTTGGCAACTGCAGTTGCTGGGTGCACTGAGGATCTTATGATGAGACAGCAATCGGAACCCTGCCCACCGACCAAACAGTTGAGGGTCTCGATGAAGAGACAGACTTCCACTCGAGAACCCAGGACCCGAGCCTTGCCAGTACCAGTTCCTTGGGCATGAATCTTAGGATGGGATGGGATGGGTTACTGTAAATGGATTGTAATAGATGCAATATAAAAGAAGGGTAATAAGGGCTCCTCGTGGGGTGTATTTCATATTGGAGGGAACGCTTTTTTTTTTGGAAGGACCGGACGTCCATTTTGCCAGCTAGTTTGATGTTCGTCACACACCCATTTTGACCTTTCATAGGAACTTTAGTAACTTTAGTCGCGGCTCAAGAATGGAAATCTCACGCGACAATAAAATGCGTGCGGTTCTCCAAGGCCCTGCCGTTGCTTGGTTGCACCATGGGGGCAGGATGGCAGCATTGTATTTGCCACACATCCAGGTGAAGCAAATGGCTACATTTAGGTTCCTATGGTTCTGATCATCTGTAACTTACACCCTGCGCCAGACGCGTCTCCGATCTGTCTCCAAATTGCTCCTTTGTGTAGTGCCTTTGCCATTCTGCTCACATCCTTTCTTCGCGCCATGGCCCCAGATCACACTGATGTGGCACATCTCATCCGCCATGAGGACTCCTTCGGCAAATGCATATAAAGTGGGTCAGCAGGCGCAGTCTGAAATGGAGAGCCTGAAGCGCCAGGCCATTGGAAGATCTTGGGATGTCTTGGGTAGCAATTGGCACAACAGAAAATCTGCGCTCCTTTGGGTCTGGAACATTGATGCACAGCAACATGACCATCTCGCCATTTGAGATTGTTTTTTAGCATTTTAAGGAACCAAGCGTCAAGACAAACCAGCGAATGTTTTTTTTCTTCCATGATGGAACTTCCTTGCCTTTACTCGCTGTTGCTACCTTGCCGCCTGTCCACAAGTCCCTCAAGGAGGCTTTAATATGCTTAAATTCAACACTGCAGGGATTCCTGAAAGTGATGAGAGTTTGCACGGTTGAGTTTGTTCTGTGCATAGTGTAGACTTGGGCATCCGAAGTTCTTTACCTTAGAGTTTATCCCTTTTCAGACATGTATTGATGGTTGATATGATGCCAGTTTTGGTCAAAATTGAGCAGTGACCGGGCTGTGACCAAACTCAGGTTGATTGGTTATTGTAGCGGGTTATACTACCCAATAAATTGGGGATTGTCATAGTCATAATGCATCCACTGTGGGCCATGTGGGCTGATCATTTTCCAGCCTGGAAAGGGTTGCAGCACTGCCAGGTGCAAAGCTTGTTGAACAAGGTGTGCCCGGAGAACATGGCTACCATTGTGGAGAAGATTTCTGCCGTTCAGGTTGGTGTGGGAAAATGGGTGTATTGGATCATGCTTGTTTGGGATGCCAGTATTATACATACCCTCTGGATCCCTCTGGTAATTTAATATAGCTATGGAAAATCACCAAATCATCTATACATGGGTCATTTTCCATGGCTACCCGCCGGTATTCACACGCGGCTTGCTGAAAAATCCACCAGCACTTCAGCCAGATTTCCCATCGCTTCGCTCTGCCAGGGGAAAACTTCCACGTTTGATGACGCTGGTAATTAACTAGCAACTAGCATCAATCATTACAAAGCCATTATTGCCCATTATTAACCATTATTGATTGATATTACTAACTATTATTAACTATTATTAACCATTATTAACTATTGGCCATTGTTAACCATTAATGGACCATTATTGATATTATTGACCTGGAGGCTTAACCAGGTTAACCTTCCAGGGCATGGGATGATCTTCCAGATCTTCCAGGTTCAGGGCCGTGCAGAGCTGGAAGCCATCATCGAGTTGATCTTCAAGAAAGCGGTGACGGAACCTCACTACAGCCACTGGGAGCGTTTTTTGTGTTGGGAAGTGTGATTTGATTGTGATTGACAATTGAGATTCTCATAATGATGAGATGTTTGCGGGGGAATATGATGTACGAAAAAGAATGGTTTGACAATGATCTCGAACAAGTTGATTTTAAGCTGTTGGAGATGATGTTCGATACCTTCCAACAATGTGCTCGGTTTTTCTTTTTGGAATTGCATGGAACGTGGTAGTGGGGGTGAAAAGCAGGTTGGCTGCAAACCATGGCGAGCGCGGTTTTGAATGATTTTGATTGCATGAAAGGGGAGGGCTAGGGGACAAGATGAGAACTGCGCAACTCTGCGTCGATGAGGTGAAACCTACGCTGATCTGGTCTTCAGCCTGAAGTCTGTCTTCCCAGACTTCCCGGAAACTACGACCCAAGCAGCCAGGAACGGGCACTGGGTTCCCATGGAAACATTTCTTGAAGGTTCATTGTTCTTGCATCGTTTTCTAAGGCTAACAGCGCGCAAAAGGTCAAGCGGAAGCAGCGCATAGATTAAACATGGGGTTTCAAAATATCTAGGGATGGTGATTTCCCCGATAAGTTGAAAGGCTTGACCCGCTTTGGAAACAGATTCTAGCACAAGAAGATGATAGCAGATATATATATATATATATAGTGAAGTTGTGAATTGTGAACAGACCGGCCTCACACACACATATATATATATACATACATACTGTTACATACTATACAATACTATATAGTTACTCAGGGTCACAGGGTCAGCCGCGCCGCTTGCACAAAACACTCGCATGTGAAAATGGTTCTCCCTACTCCTTGCCATAAGAGTTGCTTCTCCCAATCATCCCATTTAATCGCCCAATGCTGCTCCTGAGCTTTCTAAGGATACTGATGGTGGCAAACCGGTGACTTTCCGCAGTGCATTCCTTAAAACTCAGCTTGGTTCAATGGAAGGCACACATGTATCAACACACACACACATATATATACATATACAATGAGGATGCTCAAAGGGGTGGTGATGATGGTGATGGTTTGCGGTCTGCTAATTGTTTGAGGTCGGCAAGTGCCCAGTATAGCAACAAAAAAATCGGAGCAGGAGACTGAACGCTAAGTGCTGAGGCCTGGTGCTCAATATTTGCCAGAACGAATTCGAAGAACTTCTGGCAGAATCTGCGGCTTGACGGAAAGTCGTTTGACGTGTGGGTCCTTCAATTATTGGGGCTGTTGGGTGCCATGTGTTTTTCTCATTGAATGAAGTTGGGATTTCCCAAGTATTTCAAGGTGCCATTCTAGCTGACAACAAACTGCGTGGTGCCCACACTGGTATGATTCTGTTGTCTACGCCAGCTGCTGATTTCCTAAGTTCATCTACAGCTATAGGAATCTATAGGATGGGTCATTGCTTTTGACAGCCGGCTGTGTCAAGTGCTCTTTGGACAGGAAGGGGCTTCTGAAGATGAGGATCAGGACGGTAGATCGGGTCAGGTGCAAAAAATGGGGCCAATGACCCTGCACAACCAGCAACAAAAGGAGACAGGTCCCTGGAACATGACATCGGCGAATCCACCTCAACCCCCAGCTTTGCAGCTTTGCTTGCTGCCACAGTTCCATTTTTTCTGCGACGAAAAAGGTGCAATTTGGGTACCAGGGATATCATGTAGGACAAACGGCTGAGGTTTGACTTCCGATCGTTCATGACCTAGTGTACAGGGATTGTACTTTGCCTACTTGTTTGTCCCATGTAGACGAGCTGTGTACTTGCCAGAAGGTACACCCAAACCTTTGACATCCTTTGACTCTGGGCCTTCTGTTGTTCAATGTCGAGGAACATGCGAAGAAGAGGAAGGACAGGATGTGTGCAAATATGAAGCACCTTGCTTGCAGGGGAGAAACAACTTATATGCACCCAGCACCCGCGGCACAAAGATTCGTTCCAAACGTATCCTGGGTGACCTCGTGACCTCGGGTTTTGGCCATACCGAGGTCAGGGGAATCATCCCACTGGCTTCTTTCCAGTTCGTGAATTGTACTCAATATACAGCTATATAGTTTTGCACACACACACGGATAAATATAGATATATAGACATAAGTTGCCCAAACATTATGTGACATTCATGGGAATCCGACCAATTCTCTTCTCAGAATTTCCACCTTCCAGCCGGACCAGCCCTGCAGGTTTGTTGGGTACCTGTACCTCCGTCAGTTGCTGTCGACCAAAGTCGTGGGCTCCATCATTTGCGAGCTGGTCTGCATTGGAGATCCTTGTCATCAGCGGAGATGATGGTAGCACCTCCAAAACCTGGTGCCGTAGAGTGGTGAAGCTCTTGAATTCCATTTCCGCCTAATAACATGCAGTGTTTCCATGTGATTCCCTCATGTCACTGGTTTGGTCTAAGATCATTTGCAGGCAATGTTTACCCAAAACTGAGTTCTTTTTTTTTTTAACATTTTTGTTACAATGCAGATAGAGGAATTCACTGCAACATTCTCCTCAAAAAACAGCTCTGGCAAAATGGGATCTACCTCTATTGCCCCTCCTGCAGGGATTTTTTTTTTCCGCACTAAGGATGAGGAGGCCAGCCCAGTCATGACCTCGGATCATGTTCAAAGGTCCAGGCCCAGGGGCCCCGGAAGCCCAAAATTCCGCCCAGGAAGAGCATGCATTGGAGTGCGCCTGTGAGTTGCTGCTCACTGCAGGCTACACGTGGCTTGGCATATCGCTGAAGGGGTCGAGTTGGGTTGGCTGTGCCGGCTGTGCCACTTGGACAATGGCTGCCATGGCCGCTGCTCAGGATGGATACTGCACCAGCAGGGCAGATTGCACTGGAGATGGCGTGCAACAGGTTGAAGGACCCAGCTGAATCAAAATCATCCCGACGGACACGGACCTTTGAAAATCAATGAGCAGGGGCCGCATGGGCTCATGAACCTGAACGAAGTACGAATGGTTGAAAATAAGTATCCACTGCCCTACTGGTTTGTAAGCATCCCATCAAAGTGAAGGACTTGAAGGTCCGGAAGTCTGAGAATGGTAAGGGCAAGTCTCTTGGATGCATCCAGAACCTGTGACAAGGCAATGCCACCCCGTCGCCGTAGTGGATATAGCTGCGGTGCTGGTGGAAGTGGTCCAGCAAAATAAAGCTTTGAACGACCTGAGGTATTGCAAGCGTATCCAGTTCATGATTCAGGACGCAAAAGGTTGAGTGCTTCGCACATGGCATACCCCAGATCCAGAACAGTGAGACTGTAACGTTCGTAATTCTCAAATCATGGTCAGTGGCACGTATGTTTCTAGATGATTCTATTTTGGTAGCGCCTCTACTTGTGAAAAGGATACCTGCATGAACCTTGCCGAACATGTTTCAGCTGCGGGACGGCATGTGGTTGTTGACCATCAACCGCTGAGAGTTCCGCCAGGATGTGCTGGAAACGAAGGCGAAAGGATGGACCAAGAAGGCAAAATGCATTTTTCGCAGGTTTAGCGGTATTTATCCTCTTGAGCCTGCACCAGTTTTCTTTGTTGTTTTCTTTTATTTTCTGACGCCAGCACTTGTAATGTCCCCAGTGACCATGAACAAGAGCTTTCAAACAAAGATTCTCAGTCGAAGTGGCGAACGTTTTGGGTCATAGCATGATCCAATGCACACTTTTAAACTTTTAGAGATTGGATTGCTAGTTTTTGATCTCTTTCGTGTCTATTTCAAGACCCACGCCTTGTATTTTCTACTCAGTGGTTCGCTTCTACGATGCTGTGTCAACCAAATAGTGCTCCATTGGAGTTGGGCCGGTTTGGTTTGCTCACCTTCCCATGAAATCAACATACTGCTATGTCTGGAAGTTTGGGACCCCGAACTCCAATGCCGAAATTGACATGAGTCGATAGAAGTTGACTTGTTAGTTGACTTGTGACTTGATTTTTCCAGCAGTTTTTGAGACCTCCCCATTGCGGAACCACGTCGACCGAGCAAGCTCCAGGTCTTCAAAGCTACGGCCAAGACGAAGGAGGAACTGCGCAACTCTCAGGACAGCCCAGTGGTGGTTTTTGGACTGGGCAGGGCTTGGTAAATGCACCATTATTCTCATTCTCTAGGATTTTAATTTCCCTGAACAGTGTTATATATGTTGGTGTAAACATACACGCGCACGTATATATGATATATATATATATATACATTACATATAAAATATAAAATATGCAATATACAACATAGAGTACACAGTATATAATATACTATATATCAATATATATCTATATATCATATATAATATTGCAAATAATATATAATCTATAATATATATAATATATAATAATGTGTAATGTATGATATATAAAAATACAATACAAACATATATTATTTAGTGTATATATATATGAATATCATATAACAGATGATATATATAGAAATATATATATATATATATGCATAATTATACAATGTATATATACATAAATAATTTAACAATAAGAATCATGATAATAACATATATATATATACATATCATTATTTTTATACAATATAATACAGTATTATAGTATACTGTAATATGATTTAATATAATATAATCTAGCTTAATTTAATATTTGATATAATTATATAACAAAATCTAATATGGCATAATAAACTATGATATAACATGGTATACTATAATGTAATAAAATACAACATAATATAATAACATATAAGATAACATACCATACCATAATATAATATTATATACTATAATGTAATACAATACAATATAATATAGTTTAATGTAATATAATATAATGTAATAGAATATACTATAATATAATATATATAATGTAATATAATATAAGGTAACATAATACAGCATAGAGTATAATACAATAATAACAACAATCATAGTAGTAACAATATATATATATATATATATGTATATGCACATATACATAATATATACATGTATGCATTATATATATACGGCCAGCTATATATATATACATACATGTAATATTTTTACATGCGTTATCGTATGGACAATAAGCCCAATGCTTTCCGAGGGTAACATGAGATTTCAATACATGAGACCGACCTGTGTTGTGGCTTCTTGCCGTGACTGAGATGGTTGCTGCACGTGCATCGCTGCCACCAGGAGCAAGCTTCCGGGAAGGAATCCGTTGCAGAGCACATTGTCACAGGCCACTCTCGGCAGGGTTTGAGCTGATAGACTGGGGCATCAGTGGAGAAAAACGACTCAGCCAACTTGAGTCTCGTGGCTTCATGCACTCCGCCTGAAACTTTGGGGAAGTATGAATTGGTAGAGGTGCCTGTCATGCCCCTTAGACCAGCTCACATGTGCCTGAGTGACCAGTCATGGAAGTGGGATATGAATGGAATTCATTGGAATTCCAAGTAACTACTGCTCAATCCTAATTGCTGTACTCACGGCATTTTCAGACCATTGAGCCATGCTTTTCTCTCTTGGGATGCTGCACCTGCCAGGCAAGAGACCTGTGTACCTAGCCTAGGCCTTGCCGGCTGAAGCCAATGTGCCGCAACATTGATTGGTTGCCATCTGGCAGGGTGGAGCCAACCCTTCGTTGCACCAAGTTCCAGTCATCACGGCCGGTGCAGAAGTAGCCATGCTTTTGCACTAGGGCTCCACCCTTGCCATTTAGAACAGAAGTCACAGGAGTGCTGCGCATCAGCGCCAGGTGGGGACCAAGTTCCAATTCCAAAAAATTCCAAGGGCTGGTTTCAGCTGGATATCATTGAAAGACTTTGATATGGTGCATTCTCTTAGGAAGATGCGATGGTGCAACCCCCAGCAACACACATTACAGGAATCCGTCACCTGTGTCGCCGAACTCAGCTGAGAATCGCTGATAGGCCCGTCCAGCTTTGACACTGCGAGTAGGCAAGATCATTACACAAGCAGAAGGTGATCTGAGTACCATCCAGTCCCCAAGCGCCAGGAACGTAAGTGAACGGTGACAAATTATGATTACAGTATCAAAACCGGCCATAGATCCGAAGTTTCCCTCATGTACCGTTTTTTTTTTGTTCGATAAGGTTCTTCTTTTACTTGTCGTGGTTACAAACCATGGGCTCTTGTCGTGGTTACGACGTCCTCTCTCCCAATAGGGACACCAACAACCAATGTAGTGGGATGGGATAGGGGGTATTTTTCATGGCTCATTGACAGCAGGGGAAGGTGAACTTGGAAATTGCTGCAGTTGACAGATGGACGGTTCGAGGACGAAGCTCGTGCTGGGCGTGGCAAATTTTGGACACAAAACCATGTTGCGCTGCGGGGTACTTCAGAACCAACCATGTAAAACAGAGAGTTTCGACAAATCTATGAGGCGGTTTCCTTTCCCCACTCAAAATCGGTAGGGATCTCAGATCTCATCACAAAAAATAAAAGTGTCTCGTTGCCCCACCCGAAGGGAGTAGAGCATATATGCTTTCTATGTGAAGCATTTTGATACATGAAATCGAATTTCGGGCGATTTCACACTCTTCGGATTCATCTAAGCTTAGCCGGGGTCAGAATCGCATGGCTACGTGCGATTTTGTTGCGAAGGGAAATGTACTGTACCGTCTCTTTTGCCTTTCCGCATGTGTATAATCTGGTCATGATTCATAGCGACATTACACATTTCATGGTCACGACCTAAGGGCAGATTCCCCACCAGATCAAGCATGCTTGCTGCATGGTTGGCTACGAGGTTTCTCCGCTTCACTTTTTCAAAACCGCAGCTGTCAACAGGTTGCCAGGGTTCCCCCGGGCGAAGCATCGGAAAGACTTTACAGACTCCCAGCATCTGCCAGCTGAGAATATTTGGAAAGTTCAAACGAAGCTTCGTCGCAGCCCAGGGGCTCAACCCCGGTTCGCTTTGCGTCAGTGTGGCTCAACGGAATAAATTGCTGTGCTAGACGCGTTGGGGTAACCTTGGTAAAATTATCGATCCATCTACCTGTTCTTTCGAGTCGACAGCAGCGATACGCGTGTTTGCATGTGTATATGATATATTGTGAGTATATGACATGTATACATACACATGTATGAAGATTTGGTATACTATGAATAGAAGACTTCTCCCTCCGTCTATCCTCCCTCTCTCGCGCATAAAATAAATATATATATATATATTTATACGTATCTACATTCGCAGGTTCACACATGATTGTCTATGAACATGCACACTCAGATACATATCATCACATACTGTATCTCCAAGAATCGGTTGAAGGGACATTTTGCAGGACCTCTGATCCCCTTGGAATTTTCATGAAGCCAATCCATTGAATATCCCACCACACACAGCCCGAATCAATGCGATGATGAAACAGTCAAGGTGCACCAAGGACTCCATGGCACTCGCACAGCGCACATTTTCCGAGCAATGCAGGCGCCTCCAAATCATGGCCGTAGCGGGCGAGATGACATGCTAAGCCTCCACCTGCTGACGAAATGAATTCCTGTAATCAAATTTGACTCATCGCACTCAGAAACAGATCCTGAGACGTTAGCTTTCAAGTTTTGACTTGCTTTGACCGCTAGAGTCACAGGAATTGACCGCTTCAAAACCGGATGAGGTGCTCAGCAGCCAGCCGCCTTTGTTGCACGGATCAATGATCCAAATCCAAGGCTTGCCACCTTCCACGATGACGGCCCCGTGGGCAGTCAGATGACCTCCCTTGACACTGTGCCTTTTGGTGGCAACCAACAAGGACATTTCCCAGAAACATAACTCCGAATATCCTTGAAGCTTAAACTGTTGGGCAGTTGGAGCTCCATTTGCAGGTTTATACTAAGTTTATACAGTGTCCTCAGTATACCCCCGTGGCAGACAGGCCGACTCAGCAGTGTCACAGGTAGTGTCAATCCGTTCGTCTAGATGACGGGAAGGTGAAGGACTGATTTAACCCGGATGAATCCTTGCCTCGGTCAGCTGTTCCCCAACTCTTCAGCGTATTCGTAGCCCAGATCCAATGGTGTTTAGAGATTTTATAGCAGGACTTCAGAGTTTTTCCTCAGGAGATCGAAGCTGGACCATCACCTAGCCATCTCGTTCAATGTGTTTCTCTTATTGCGGCATATCTACTTTAGCTTCAAAAAGGTATGGACTTTTGATTTGTGCAAGTCATGGATATGCTGGTCAGGCTTTTGTGCAAGATTCATCCGGCTTGAATAGTTTAATCTGATTCCTCCCATTGATTGAAAGCTACAAAAATAAACTCCGCATTTTTTCAACACGATGAGTCAGTCGGTGTTGTCACCGACGCAGAAACTCGACTGTCTGCCAAAGCAATCCTAGTTGTCAGAGTCAGAATCATCTGCCGCGGAGCAAAAAAGGCGCCGCACAAACCCGTGCCACATGTTGTTGCCAGCGACGTGCAAAGCATTCATATCCAATTCGTTCAATGTTTCCACTTCCTTGACGGCACATCTGAGACAGCCTGAGGCAATCTAACAGAGCCCGACAGAGCCCCAAACTGGAACACACACAGGGTTCCAATATCTTCCAATGAAGTTGTTGCTGCCGGCTTGGCTCCAGCACCCCAAGCTGCACGCAGAAACTTGCGCGGCAGCCTAACCTTTGGCGCCATGAATGTGTCGGTGGAAGAGTTGAGCATTACAGTGGCAGGTGGAAGGAAACTCCTGGATGCAGTGAATTGTTTGGTCCAAGCAGGCGACATGATAGCCTTGATGGGCCCATCAGGAGCAGGCAAAACCACCCTATTGAACAGCATTGTTGGAAGACCCATTTCAGGAATTACCGAGGGGGGCATCTACTATGACGGCACAAGCTTGGCCAAAGTCAGGCAGGGTGGGCATGGCTGGCTCCATCGTGAAGTGGTTGTGGTGTGTTTGCCAAAACTCTATCAAGTATTTGCAGTGAAACCCAACATGACAATTTACTTTTTTCTTTTTGGTGGAGATGATGATAGCATGAATGTTTCCATGTCACTTGAATTCTTTGGTGCCACCATGCCACCTTGTTACGACCTTGTTACGACCTTGTTGGGCTCATCCCGGTGAGGAGCAGCGTGGGATATGTCACCCAAGATGACATCATGTATGAGACCCTTACGCCCCGGGAGAATTTGACCTTCGCAGCAGCCTTCATCCTGCCAAAGCTCTCCAAAGAAAGCCGCAGCAAAGAGGTGGACCAACTGGTAGATCACCACTGTATGTTGGCGTGTTTCCGTAGTCTTCACATTTGTAGCGGAAAAAGAATTCGGTTCAGGTTGTTTGATATTTTCCCCTGTTACCTTGAAACGAACAGTTCGGCAGCTTTTCAATGTGTACATCCAAGGCTGTTCAGATGGGAGGTGACAAACCAATCCACTCATGAAGGACTAAGTGCAAGCCTCACCACACATCAGACTTACCACTCCAAGGCTAAGTGATTTTTGGCTTATTTCAACCCAACTAACAGGAACTAACAGGAACTAACAGCTGTTGTGAGGTGGAAAGCGTCATCGAAAAGCTGAATCTCACGAAGTGTGCGAACACGGTGGTTGGGTCGCCCGGCCTTGTACGTGGCATCTCAGGAGGTGAGCGGAAACGCACCAACGTGGCCCTGTCGTTGTTGGGGAA
>Ga0126342_10016996_pt1 | contig 12623 bp, 8 predicted proteins | sample Cyp1metagenome_FD_92528 | JGI IMG/M metagenome (GOLD analysis project Ga0126342, IMG submission 92528) | Coral microbial communities from Lord Howe Island, Old Settlement Bay, Australia - Cyphastrea 1 metagenome | ecosystem: Host-associated > Invertebrates > Cnidaria > Coral ...
CAATACATATATACATATATACATATATACATATATACATAAATATATACATATATACATATACATATATATACATATGCATATATATATATATGCACGATATACATACATGTATGTATATATATATATATATATATATATACATACATACATATATATATACATATATATATATACATTATATATATATATACAATATCAATATATATATATATATATACATACATACATACATTACATTACATTACATTACATTACACTACACTACACTACACTACATTACATTACATTACATTACATACATACATACATACATCTACGATAGAAATTTACCATCCAGAAAACTCCCCCTGGAGCCCAAGCCTGAGAGCTTCCGGAGCTTCACATCGTTGCAATGGGCGTGGCTTGAACCAAACTCTTCGCAAATCGCGTGGATGATGTCCAAAGTAGCTGGGTGATGTGCGTTAACGTCTTCCTTAGATTGCGAAAAAAATAGTAAAAAATTAGCTGAAATAGCAATGACTATTCAAAATGACTCATATCCGAAAAAAGAATCCCAGGATACGAAACTCAAGCCTGCCCACGATGGAACCAAGGCCCTCAAAGCGAGAAAACATACGTGGCCGGTGGGGTCACACGGGCAAATCTACAAAACCACCTCGGCCAAAGTACAATCTTTGTTCTGCTTGGCAAGTTTCCACCCAGAAGGACTTCTCTGCATACTTCTCCACAAAACTGTTCCTACAGCTCAGTAGCAAATCACCGCATGAAACGTAGAGAGCACTGCTACATGCCGCATGCCTACCAAATCTCATGCTAAACATGTTTGTTTAAAGCTAAACTGCACAAACCAAAACTTAACATCAACTGTCATCAACTCATGAATGGAAGCTTCCCGAATCAGTATGGCACCGCAGCGGGAGCTTCAAGGGTATGTCTAAGGTATCAGGGGTTGCCTCCAGCTTTTGTGACTTGGACTCCCTTGCACCCGAGAGAGCTGGAGTAGAACCTGTTGGCTCGAATATCTATAAACATGACATGAAATGATCTTAGCTTCAACTTCCTTCAACTTCCTTCAACTTCCTTCAACTTCCTTCAACTTCCTTCAACTTCCTTCAACTTCCTTCGTCGCTTTTTGACTGCGCCATGTTTTGCGGCACCAAGATTCTGCAAGACATAGTGTTTGAGCGCCAGGCGCAATCGATCGTCGGCCATGTCGGCCGTGTCGGCCGTGTCGGCCGTTGCAGTCGTTGGCCCAAAGTCTGCAGCACAACGAGCAAACTCCAACCAGTCAAAGTCGTCAGTGCTCTCAGCCCTCGAAGGGATCCTGCAACCGCTGCAACCGAGGTACGAATGTCAAGAAAAAATAGATCAACCGATCAACCTAACACATATCTCGCGCCATAAAGATCTTCCAAAACAAAATCAACTAAACGTAATTAAACGTATATGTACATGTAACATCATGTCACATCTTGGTGTAGGATTCAAGAGATTGAAGGACTTTGCTTGTCACGGCTTGCAAGAATAATCTCACAGGTCGACACATCTTTCCATCACCGCCATCACCGAGGCTCTGTTTCAGCGGATCCCGAAGCATCAGAAAGGCCTTGGAGAAAAATCTGGGGCTCTGCCAACTGGGTACCGTGCATCCAGAACGATGCAATCCATGGATCCAACTCACAGCCCCATCTGCACCACGCGCTGCGTCAGAGTGATGGCTCACGTTCATTCCTTGGATCACACCAAAATATGCCTCCAAAAAAAGGTCGATTCTACATACGACAGGAGAAGAATCTAATGTGTCGACTTCCTGTTGCACATCGTCGAGTCGAGGATCCAAGGCCTTGAAACAGCTGGGTCAGAAAGCGTGTGCCACTTCGGCTGGCGCCACTCACTAAAAATCCCGCTGCTTGGCCAAGTCCAAAATGCTCACAGCTGGCGTTCAGGATGTATGTGTGCTGCCAAATGCCTGGCGGTTTAACTGAAGTAACTTGAAGTAACTGTTTTTTATATGTGTTTTTCATGTATAGAGTTAAACAACCAATTTATGGATATCAGATGGAATCAGATACGCAACTTGGGTCAGATTCCCCATGAAATCTTCGATGCCAAAAAAATGTTTCCTTTGTGGAAATTGTTTGCTGTTGCTCGTGGTCAAGTGCCAAATCCCGATTGACTTTCTCGCTTCGCCGCTTCCGGAAAAAGAATCAAATCTCTGGAAAACCGATACCCTCTGGTAAACTAACATAGCTATGGGAAATCACCATCTTTAGTAGTTTAATAGGTAAATCAACTATTTCTATGGGCCATTTTCAATAGCTACGTTAAATTACCAGAGGATAAGTTGAATAAATCCTGTGGTTTAACTCGGTGTAATTCACAGTGTTTAAGGCACAAAAGACATAGGACCCAGGTTGGCCCACGGGCTGTCGGGATGCGGCACGCCGGCGGCAAAGAGTTGAGCTTCAAGTTCATCTGTAGCAGTGATGCATCAGAAACGGCTCCCGAGTCTGTGTCATCGTCACAGGTTATCTCCGTCTCAGCGTATCTTTCCGCCCCGAGAATGCATAAAAGACTGAAAAGCCGCCACGTCATGGATGTTCTAAGGTCGAGGATTTACGACCGGTCGTTTGAGCTCAAAGCTGCAATGTGGCAAGTTGGGACAAAACAGGCAAGTTGGGAGGTCAAAACTTATCTGCGAAAGTCACCTCCCGTCCCATCGCCGGGGCCAGCTCTGTATTTGCTGCCTCGGTGTCGAAGTTCTCCATTTAAGGAATGCGCAGAGCTGCAAGGAACATGGGACTGCTATAAGAAACCAACCCCATGGGCCGCTGGAGATACCATCCGAAATGTGGCTGCTTTATTTTTTGTTGGCCACATTCTATATCTATTAATCTATTAATCTATTTGATACATATGTATATATATATATATATATTATATTATAAATTATAATGTATATGTATAGACATATTATGACGCAAGGAATCTTTATCTTCTCAGCGTATCTTGTAAAGCTTGTCTGCAGTCCCATGACACTATTCGCTGCGGAGAAAAATGACATCGCAATACAAAAAAGACGACGTTTGCAAATAGGGAGAGACATGGAGATGCACAACTTGCGAAGTTTCAACTCGACGGATACAGAGTGACACATTGAACCGAATCAACCCATTGGAACACCTCTTCAGCATCTCCCTTCTCTGGCCGTGGCCGCTAACGCTCTCGGCTTTCAAATGTGGCACTGTGATTTTCAAATCCTGTTGGAGAGTTGCAATTGAGTTGACCATCCCTCTAACATCTGAAGAATCGTTCCAAACATCATAGGATCGAAATGGATCGACCTCAAAAAAGATCGTGGGAGGTCGTGAGTTTTTTAAATACGATCTACTACATCTGCTACATCTGCTAAGTTTCCCTAAATTGCTCTTAAAAGTTGCAGACAGCGCTCAAGCTTCACTCGGTGAGCCTCACGAGAGGCTTTCACCCCGTCACAACGGATCCTACCCTCTGTTTAACATAGGCATGGAAAGTCACCACTTTTTATAGGTCTATGAATGGACCATGTTCCATAGCTATGTTAGTTCCGAGGGTAAATCCTATGAAAGTCCCATTAAATCACCATAAAATCCCATGAAACTCATGGGTGTTTGGTATCGCCCAGGTATCGCCCAGGTACTGGGTTTGTTTCCAGTGGTGAGTTTCAACTCGGCAATCCGCTTCCCCGCATCGTACTTGGTGATCTGCAAGGCGTTTCGTGGGCGTTTCGTGGGCGTTTCGTGGGCGTTTCAACAGGATCCCCAACAATGCTTGAGAAATGGAGATAGAATGGGGATATCATGGAAATAGATCACCAATATGATAATATTATATATATATAATATTAATAATATTCATGATGATTGGAGCTATAGACCCACAATGAAATGGGATAGTTATGACAATATATATATATAGCTGGAAGGATGGTGAAAAAAATATCTCCCATGCATAACCAACCATAATGGGGATTTATGGAGCCATGGAGGTTGTTTAACCCACAATGAAATGGGAACATAATGGGGTTATATCACCAACAATGGAGCCGATGATTTTTTGTTTGTCCAAAACTCGGGTACCCCAAAAAAACCCAAAAAGGGTTTCAAAAATCATGTTCCCCATTAAAATTGCCAGAAATTGGTGGAAAAGTATGGAAAAGTTCATTTAATCCCATCCTCCATTCAGAAATTGCAAAACTATGGTCACAGTCATATGCGTTTTTTAAAAATCCCTAGATCCATCATGGTGACTCTGGGTGAGTGGGGAAAGGAACCAAACAACATACTACACTGATAAAGATCATTGAAGATCCTATCATTAAAGATCCTAATTTTCCCATCCCTCAGATACAATTCATATTGGGATGATTTTGGGATACCCTGTGGTAATTTAACAGTTTGCTATTGAAAATGGCTATTTAGTTCGTTGATTTACCTCTTCAGGGTGATTTTCCAGTTCGCAAACTGTAAACGTTTACAGTTTGGACCAGTTTGGACCGGAGGGTCTCCTAAACTCTCAAAAAATGTCCCTCCACAGCCTCGGTCCAAATGCCAGGACCAAAGAAGCGGTCGCAGGCCACAATCTTCCTGGGTGGGCTCGATTTGGATCGCTTTAAGGCTCCAATTTCGGGAAGATCGATTCACATACTAAAATCTATCAAATATAGAAACTCATATCATATATCAAATATCAAATATCCATATGCAGAACGATGGGAAAGCAATCAAACATCAATCCATGTTAACAGTTGATTGGTATTAACCGAAAGAATGTTTGATTGTACAGTTGATTCATCAAGAGTTGTCAATACTATCAAAATGCAATGATAATCAATAAGCCAGTGGTTGAAAGCAAACTATCAAAGCTATCTATAGTCGATTATCGTTTGAGACGTAACTCATTGACAAACCATATTTGGTGGTGAAATTTGACCATGATGGGAGATTTCCTAAGATCTTAAATGATCAAAATTGGGATAGAGCCAATGGATACTGGATATAGGTTGTTGCCTGAAAATTGAGGATTGAACCGGGCTTTATAACCAATCCTAGTGGGGATACTATTGGATATATATATATATAACCACTTTAAATAGGATCAATAGATGATATCCAATCAGGCATCAAATTTAGGGGTACCGTTCTCTTCAGTGCCTGATTGATAGATCATCGATTGATAGATCATTTGAAAATGTGATAGATCTCAGAATGCAGTTTTGTAAATGGCGACAAACACTGATTGATTCCTTTGCCAATGATACAGTATGGGGCCCCAAGATAGCTAGGTTGCCTTATAAGTGGCTTAACTATGGTTTATGGTAGATATAACTATAGTTAGTTCATGGGGTTTATAAACCAACTTATAACTGGGGGGCACCATCCTGTATCAAGATTGAAATATATCAATCACTGTTTTTTGATCTGGTGCACCAAACAAGCAAAAGGAATGAGCCCTCCAATTGGTGACGACTACAAAAACCACCCGTTTCGAAGGTAAAGTTGGAAAATAATTGATGACTGGATTTACCAACAGATCGGAGAGATTGCAGACATACATTATATCTATCTGATTTTCTGGACGGATCCGTATATACGTATAATACTATGTGTATACATAATTCAAGATATACATTAGTTGTGGACAAAGGTGCATCAAATATTCAAATATGATCAAATATGTATGTTCTTCATATGCGTTACATACGGTCTGGATACGAAATCGCAAAATCCCATAGTGGAGCCAGACCAAGCCAAGTGGCATGGGATCACTCCAAATAGTGAAGGGTAAGTCCTGCTTCGTTCAATTTCGGAAGCTTTCGGACTGGGTGCAGCAAGTTCGTCACTGGTTGAGTACACTGACCACAGTGAATCTTCAGAATTCGAGCAATGAATTTGTTCGCTGCTGAGAGTGGGGACGTCAAGCTTGCTTAATGATACTTATGTTACTAATGTTCTTACTCTGTCAAAAAAGTCTGCAAATCAATCCGCAATAAAAACTGCGTTTGAGGATCATCCCACTGAGGAATGGGATAATGACCCTGGACCTGGGTTATCCATGGTTATCCACTATCCCATTTCACCATATTTCACCCATTTCAAATTCAATCAACTGCCCCAACACTGGACTCGAAAAACGTGTGGTCATCATAGAAAAACGTCGTCCTTGGACTCGAAGAGCAAGCGAAAAGCAAACTCGCCATTCGGAGCTTTGGACTCGATGATCTTCAAGAGCTTTGGATATCTGCATGAGTTCTGTAGAGTTTTTTTGGGGGATTTACCTCCCTTCTGAAATGGACAGTTGAAAAAGGATTGAAAATCATGATTTACAATGATACAAATACAATCAAATATAATCAAATATAATCAAATATAATCAAATATAACACCTATACAGGCAATCTCATGGAATATATGGGAATCATGATGCTCAAGCATCAACTTTGGGGGGGTCAAGAATATTCAGACAATATCACAACGCGAATCGGCAATGTCACAAATGCCTGCCACCAGCGCCCACCAAACCCAAAGCTTTCAAAGACGAGTCCAAGTGGGCATCATCACCTGCCAGGTTGATCTGTAAAGATTTGTAAAGTGCAAACTACACCAACTATATCAACTATACCCTCTGTGCAAAGCTTCGAAAGTTTGAAGGTGTGGCCCTCTTTGCAAAGTTTCAAAGTTTGAAGGATTTGAAGCATTTTGAAGGTGTGTATTTACATGTATTTACAGTCTTCAGATCTGTTCAGTGCATGTTCTGTTGTTCCATTTCACGTGAGTCATCACGTCCCTTCCGCAAATTATTTGGCTTGCCACAGTGGTGGGCTATCTGACTATGTACGCCGCCACGGTTTTGTCTCCTTCAAGATGTGTCCTCCAACGGTCTTATGCGTTCTGTCTCCTTCAACGTTCAAGAATCTTGTTATGATGGGAAAATCCCTATAGCTAAATCATGTCAAATCCCCTCTGATTTTTGGCAAAGTGCCCAATTTTTCTATTCCATCATCATCCATTATCTATACCGTCCATACCAATTACCCATCCCCAATTGGTGCTGCTGATTGCTTTCTCTCTCTGTTCCTGGCCCATGAACTTCTATCCCTGCGTCTTACAACAAGCAATGGTGGTCAATAATGTCTCATACTCTCACACAATAATAAGAAATGAATGGTCAATTCGAAATCAAGAAACAAACACGGGCACAAAGTCTTTTGGCAGCAGTTCAGTAAATGCAGTATATGTACATTTTGTTTCAATGAAATTCTACATCTCAGAGATCTCAGATGAGCCAATCACTTGGCCGGGCTCACCATAGCGATGACGGGTGACATCTGCCTTCACCTGGCGTTCTGCGGCAGCTGTTTGGCTCAATGGTTGGTGGACCGGGCGCCTTCTGCATGGTCGAGGTCGCCTTGGTGTCGAACAAGCCCACCGCCTCGGTGACACAGACGGCGATTCGCCGGCGATCAGCGGTTCGTTGTGACTCGCTGTGACTCAGTGCCCTGCGTCTGGATCGGTTTCGACCTGTGGAAACAGGAAACCCTGTGGAAACCTTGGGGATCTTTGGGGGATCTTTGGGGGATCTTTGGGGGATCTTTTGGGATCAAGCCACCGCCTCCCGACTCGCGGCCCAGAAAACAATAGAAAAAACAGCAGTTGCTGCATCACCTCATAGCTCATACATCCGACACGTATCAATCTCCAAAATCCTCCATCTCCTGGTCTTGGGACCCTGCCTCCACCGGCAAGAGCTCTGCGTAGAGCAAGGCTGCCCCGAGTAACATCACTGGCACCGCATAGATGAAGGTTAAGCCGCCGATGCCACCGCCTATGGGAAAACCCGGTCGGAAAAGCATTATTGATATATAAAAGCAATATTGATATATATATATATATATATATATATATATTATATATATATCATGGGAAAATAAATATGTTGAATATATTTGAGTATACTAAATTCCACTGATTCATCATCATATTCAACATGATCCCTTTTCTGTGGAAAACACCAATGTTATACCACCGTTTTCAGACAAACTTCCAAGGCAGAAAACACGCCTCCGCCAGTGCCAAAGACAAAGTAATCACCAAAGGAGATGACAATCAGCAAAGCGCCTCACGAACGGACAACACCGTGTCCAGCAACGAACGAATCTGAGAGAACTCCAGAAAGAACATCAGACATTCGAAGGCTTTCTACTGCTTTATCAGATTTATCGATGTCAAATTGTACCACATTTTAAAAATTTAGATGAGACTCATTCAATCTCATTCATGTACCACATTGAGATGCAATATAAATGAACCACATTGTACCCACATGTACCAACATTTATGTACATTTCATCCGCAGCCTGGGCCCCCTGGGCCTGCAACCAAAAAGGCTTGCGCCAAGGAGAATCCACGAAGCTCGATAGGCGGCTGGCGGTGGCACATGGTGGCGCCAGAGCGGCCACAGGCGGTGAAAAAAAGGGGTGAACGGCAACAGGAACAAGAAATGTCTAATGTAACTTGGATGAAATGATGAAATTTGTTGAAAGTTGTTGAAATTTGATGAACTTTGATGAACTTTGGATGAACCAGGAACAGTTTCATAGGCCAATGACTCAAAGTAGCACAGCCATACTTTGCTGTTTCGGGAATCTGCTGGCTTTCCACTGTCCCTATCAGCCCTATCAGCCCTATCGGCCCCACCTCATCGAAATCTTCTGCATCGGGGTTTACGGCCCTGCCGAGAAGGTTTTCAATGTCATCCCCAAAATAGCCTCTGGTAAACAAACAGTGCTATTGAAAGTGGCCCATAGAAATAGTTGATTTAACTATTAAAGATAGTGATTTTCCAGTTCGCAAACTGTAAACGTTTACCAGAGGGTAAATCCAGTGGTTCCAGTGATTTCAGTGATTGTTATCCCTAAGATGGCCATTTGGGGGACCATTTTCAGACACCAAAACATTGCACCACCAATCGTCTTACCCAGGGAAATAGAAAGAAACTTCCGCATTGGGTGAAGATCAGCCACAAAAAAACACCATCCATCATCCGGCGATATGAAAACCATTGAAGAAAAACAATGTCATCCACTGGTTAATCATCATATTTCTAGATATCTATCCCATCAGAATGCCAGGTTTGATGGTGTTGTCCATTAAAACACCAGTTTTGGCCTTATTTGTTCCATTCCAAGGGGACATCTTCTCGAAAATTCCTTGGTTTCCTTTGGTTTTTCTCGTTTACCATGGATTTGGGGCAGAAAATCACCTGAAATCTGCCAGAAATCCTGCCTCAACGCCGTGCGCCCGCCGCGCCCTCCGCGGCTCCGCCGGCTTCGGCTTCGGCTTCGCAGCGCCTGGCGCGTCACGATGCCGGCCACCAGGCCGCCCGCGAAGAGGCCTTGGAGACACCCTGGAGATATTGGATATTTTTTGGGGTAACGGTGGCAAAATGAAGATAGAATTTAGATGAATTTTCAGAAAATAAAGGGATGTGGAAATCACTTGGATTAATGATTATATGGGGATTGTATGCGGATATATTGGGGATATATTAAAAATATAATCAAAAATGTGGTGTTACTCCATGTTTTCCTTCAAGCATCAACTAACGTAGATATGGAAAATTCATGTTCCACCAGGAAATGATGATGGTGAGTTTTGCATATGTGAGTTTGTTGGAGGGTATGCAGTGATAGCAAGTGGTTAAGTTTAAAGACTTGTGTAGGTCCTGATTATTATCACTGTTCTTAATAAATGCCAATTTTGGTGTCATAATAAAAATGATAATGTCATGAGGAGTATGACAGTCAACGACAGGTCTCGCGTCTTGCCATGCGAACATCGGAGCCTGAAAAGCTCTTGCCGATGTCTGTGAAGGCTCCAATCACCTTGGCTGAGCCGCGTACGAACAAAACGCCCTCATGGATAAATTGTGTAAATATCATATATTGTATATAGGATATATATACATATATACATATATACAATATGTGTGTATATACGCATACATATATGTATAGGATCTGTATATATATATACAGGATGTGTATGTGTATATATATATATATACAGGATGTGTATGTGTATATATATATATATACAGGATGTGTATGTGTATATATATATCTATATATATATATAGGCTAGGATATATTTATAGGATGTATATATATATGTTGATTGCAACTGGTGCGTGAGCACTTATTCATTACCGTTTGGGTCTTGCATGCCTGCGACTATCCGCAGGGACTCTTTTGAGCGATCGAGGTGACAAAAGGTGCCCGTTTGGTTTGTGCAATGGCTTGCACTTTGTGAGGTCAGCGGCCAGTTTAAAGACTGGCAGCGGAGCCTCGTTGAGGTTTCCCCCAAGCTAGGACGTTTGGGTGACTGGTGTGTGAGCGCCATGGCCGGTGCTTCTGCAGCAGCTGAGTCATCAGCTGGTAAGACCTTCTCTGGTGAGAATGAGGATCCCTTAGAAGACATGGGTCATGAACAAACTGTTGACGCTGGACACGAAGGTGCCCAAAGAGGCTCGTGGTGCGTATGTGTATACTTTGCTGTCGGGACGAGCTTTGGACTGCATAGAGCACTTAGAGCCTAGCGAGTACCAGAAAGAAGGAGGTGAAACTGTCATTTTTCAGCTTCTGGATGCCAGGTTTCCACAAAAAGAGTCATCAGATGAAATGAGCGAAACGCTCACCTCAGTGTTCGGACTTCGCGCACTGGAAGGTGAGACTTTGAAGGTCTGGATTGATTTCACGTGCAGGTGAGCCGTTTGATCGTTGCAAACGAAAATGCAAGGTTGATTTCGCCGATGAAGCCAGGGGGTGGCTTACCCTACGTAGGTCTGGGCTCAGTAATGAACAAAGAGCGGTGATTCTGGCAAGAAGCAATGGCAGCCTCAAGCGTGATGACATCGGTCGCGCAATGCGATCATGCTATCCGGACTTTGTGGTCCCCAAGAAGAAGAGTTTTGGACTCAGCTTGGTGGAAGAGGAAGGTGATTCTGTGGTCGATGATGACGACATGGAAGATCTAGACCAAGAAGTTGAGGCCCTGTTGGCCGTCATGCTGAGACACCTCCCAACGACTCTCTAGATGTCTATGATGAGGGTGAAGTTGCAGAGGCGTTGGCCATCTCATGGAAGGACAAGCGCAAAGAACTTGGACGTCTTCAGAGGTCTCGAAGATTTGGGGCTGCATCCGATCTGAAAAGGTCGTACAGAGTCGAGATTGAAGAGCTGAAAAGACGTACGCGCTGTCACAAATGCAATCAGGTTGGCCACTGGTCCGGGGAATGCAAAAGCTCTGGAAAAGGCAAGGGTAAGAGCTCCAGTGCCTCGTCTCAATCCAAGACCTCTGATGCTGGTGTAGCTTTGGTGGAACCATTCACTGAGAACTTCGTAGCTGCTGTTGAGTGCGACACTGAGTTTCCGGCATGTAGTGTCCTGGATCTCCTGCGTCAAAGGCGCGCCCAATCAGCAGAGCTTGTAGTGCCTGGAGGTGACGCTGAGATCATGTTGGTCAGCTCACCTGGCTTTGGCGTAATTGATTCCGGCTGTGGCCGCACAATCATTGGCCGAGATACCCTTTCTGAATTTGAATCCCTTTGGAACGCCCGTGGAATCCCAAAGCCATCACTGTTTTCAGAGGTGAATCATTTCAAGTTTGGAAATGGGCAACGAGAGACGACCGAGTTTTCGGTGAAGCTTCCGGTGATTCTAGCCGGCCGCACTGGATGCATCAAGGCAGCCGTAGTCAAAGGTGCTACACCTCTCTTGATTTCTAGGAGAGCCCTGCATTGCAAGCAGTTGTGAACTTTGGCAAGAATGAGATGTCGCTGTTTCCGGATCAAGTCAAAGTGCCCTTGCTCACCAACGAAGCTGGCCAATCTGTGCGACTTCCTAGCACGCCATTTTGCTGAGCTGGAGGAAGAGTCTGGTCATGAGAAAGTGCAACTGTTTCGTTTCTGGTTGCAAAGCAGAACATCTGTCCTTTTTCCATTTGGGAGTGAATGGATTTCCCTGAGGTTCCAACGCTGGAAGAGAGCTTCGAAGAATTTTTCCTTTAGAATATAACCAGTGTTGATTGCAACTGGCGTGTGAGCACTTATCCATCTCCGTTTGGGTCTTGTATGCCTGCGACTATCCGCAAGGACTCTTTTGAGCGATCGAGGTGACAAAAGGTGCCGGTTTGGTTTGTGCAATGGCTTGCACTTTGTGAGGTCAGCAGCCAGTTTAAGGATATATATTTTTGTTTTTTAAAATATATATATATATATTTATATATATATAGGGTGTGTGTGTGTTAAGTACGTAATACATATATATATATAGAGATATCGCTAGGGGGCTGACGTTTGCCCGAAATCCACGTAATTCCATGCGGGACTGCAATCTCCTGTGTTGTTTCCGTGCGTGTTTTTCGCACACTGCGAGCATGCAAAATATTGATATTACCTGTGTCTCATGGCATTTTTGCGCTTACCTAAGACGGTGCCAAAATCACCTTTTGAAGCGTATCTTAAAGATATCCTCCGTAATTTGCAGTGTTTCGAGCCGTTAACTGAGACCTCAACGAACCGCA
>Ga0126342_10016997_pt1 | contig 12623 bp, 14 predicted proteins | sample Cyp1metagenome_FD_92528 | JGI IMG/M metagenome (GOLD analysis project Ga0126342, IMG submission 92528) | Coral microbial communities from Lord Howe Island, Old Settlement Bay, Australia - Cyphastrea 1 metagenome | ecosystem: Host-associated > Invertebrates > Cnidaria > Coral ...
AATAGTTTCTAGTATTTAGCAAATGGTCTCTAGAATTTAGCAAATGGTTTCTACCTGTGCAAGAAATAGTTTCTGGATTTTACAGAAATGGCAAATAAAGAAGCCAACGCACTCCACAATATATGGTTATATATGTGTGTAATTAATTATATATATACGTGTATATAGTTGTGTATATAATTGTATTTTTATATTATATATTGGCCATACACGCATAAAATTGTTTATTTATTTATATATATATATGTGTATAGACCGTATAGGTTTATAATACGTATGCAAGTGTATATATAATTTTTGGTGTATATATATATACGTATATAATTGTATGTATATTTGATATATATATATATGTACACGCACATTTGTGTGCGTAGACTAGTGTGTAAATATGTTGCTCAATTAATTTCAGCGATTGTTTACTGCGGTGGGCCATCATCTTGATCGCAGAACTCCCAAATGTTAGAGCAAGGGCTTGATATCACGGCGCCGTTTTGAGGCCCACAACCTTCCACTTGTGGTCCTTGGCACCTTTTGCCTGTGGTTCGGATTCTTGGTTCGGTCCACTCAGTCCACTCGTGAACCTCCAAACTTTCAAGATTCCATACGTCTGCCATAAGTGAAACTGCACAAAGGTGCCAAGAGAAAACTTGCTGCCAACCCCTGAGCCAACGCTTTCATCATTTTCTATTCGCTCCAAGCTGTCCGCGATATCGCACTGCATCCCAGGATGGTATGGTTTCAACCCTGGATCCACCTTGGGCATGAGGAGTGGCTCGACGGGCGCGATGGCAGCACAGGTGGCTATGAACACGACCATCTCGGCAGCCACTGGTGGCCTGTGCGTTTTCTTGTTCCGGCGTCTCGGAAGCAATTGACGGAGAAACGAAAAGAGACTTCCTGTCCTCCTGAACCCTGTTAATTGATGACTATTGATGTTCATTGCAGTTTTGCAGTTGCTTTCACATCTTTGACTGCTTTGTCAAGTTGCTACCTTTTTGCCCAGGGCATTCATCACTGGAAAGTATGATGTCGGTGGCCTTTGCAACGGTAACTTGGCCAGCTTGGCCATACTGGCCGATTCCCAGCCTTCTTTATCACATAGGGCATTTGTGAGGAACTGGTTGATGCTGTTTGATACCGTTCATCAATTTCAGGATTGTTATACAGATGTATCACAGGTGTGCAATCTGACCATATTTGGTCGGTTCAAAGGGTTTTGTTCAAAATGGTGTTTGACTTTGATGCTACATATTTTCTATGCATGTGATGCTTGGACATGCTTCCAGATGCTTGTAAAGTAAAATCATAGCCTGATGTTTTGTTGCTTTGTGATGCTTTGTGGGTACATGAGCCTGGTATGCTGGAAGGCCTTGGGGCTGCCTTCGGCCTCCGGGGGTGCTGTTTGGAAACCAGATGCGAAGACTGGTGTGTTGAGTCTCTGGGAATTACAGGTTTTTGGCTCAAGCACTGCACATTCCAACTGTTGGAGGAGGTCATCATGGGTCGGCGACCGGCAAAGTGCTACCGCTACAACAAGAACAAGCCGTACCCTAAGACCCGCTATTGCCGAGGTGTGCCTGATCCCAAGATCCGCATCTTCGATGTAGGAAGCCAAGCTGACACAGTTCATGTGGACAACTAGAGAGTATGGCCAATGTACTCTATACAAATCATTACAAATCTATACAACATATAATACATATAGATAATATATAATATATGTGTGTGTGCTGGATGTATTATAATATACAACATCAAATATGTATGTGCTGAGTGCGTGTAAGTATATCTATAGATACCTAGTATGTATATTATAATATGTATTATGTATGTATGCATGTGAATGTCGGTGCTTACTGTTGTAAAAAAAATACAGAAACGGATTCTGAACACTTTGACATGGATTGCAACCAGGCCCCTTCACAGCCTACAAGAGAGCACGGCCTGCTTTCCAGCACTTATGAACCAGGAAATGTATGGAAATGTGCCATTGAAGATCAATGGCTCCGCATGTTTCGCCTTAGAAGAGTTTGACGGATAAGAGGCACATCATACACTCATCATACCAGAACGGAGAGAAAATCATGTTTGCAACCTGTTCCAATCATGTCCAAACATAGACTCTTTGAATGTGTTTGACATGCTCCTTCCAAATGTCGCAGATGCCATGCAAAATGAGAGGGTTTTTATCTCCACAACGCAAGTTGACGTTGCAGAATGCTGAAAATTTTGTTCATACCACCACGCGAACTCTTTTTTTGTTTTTTTCGGCCTTGGTGGTTTTGCCAGTTTTGCAAAGTGTTGATTAAGGGTTTCTTGACTTCATGGCTTTGTTGGTGTTCACCGCAACCAAAACCACAAGCATAAGGAAATCACAAGCACTGCCTACACCCAAACTAAGAAAACCATCAGCAGTTGTTGGTGTGTTCCTCCAGCTACACCAACCCACAACTAACAGACAACAACTAACAACCAACAACGGCTTGCAAATAGCATGACAAATGCAAGATTCCAGCTCCAAAATGCTACAAATAGCAAACAAAATGGAAGGTTCCAGCGCTGCAAATAGAAGCAAAATGGAAGGTTCCAGCTCAAAAAATGCTGCCAATAGCAAAATGGAAGATTCCAGCTCCAAAATGCTGCAGATAGAACGGAAAACAGGCACAGCCAGAAACAAAAAAAAACTAAACCTTAAAAATATAATTCCCTAAACAATTTCCTACCCCTCTGAAATTGGCCAACTTCACTGCTATGTTTGGGTGCCCATCGGTGCCCTTCTGTTCCAAGGAAAGAAGAAGATGCCCTGCGATGAGTTCCCCGCTGCTGCGCACTTGGTGTGTGACGAAGACCAGCAGCTGACTGCAGAGGCCTTGGAGGCGGCACGTATTGCGGTGAACAAATACATGGCGACCAACGCTGGAAAGGACAGTGAACTCAGTGGAGGGGCGGGAGATGGCGGGAGACAGGAGATGACGGGAGGCGGAGTCCCATTGCAGTAGCATCTATCAGCCGAAGCCTGCTCTAGGTCCCTAGGTGTGTATGGATACCATGCAAGTGGCTAAGCTGGGATATAATAGATTGTTTTTTCTAAAGGTGCTGTTGCAGAAGGTCGCAGATCCTGTTGCGGATCCCCATCACTGGCAAACTTGACTCAACAGAGATTGGCACAGGGGCCTCGTTGATGGCGATAGATGTGACAACGTGGTGACAGGACTTCTTCCACATCCGGATCCGACCTCACCCGTTCAACGTGCTTCGCATCAACAAGACTTTGTCATGTGCGGGTGCAGATCGACTTTCCAGTGGCATGCGTGGAGCCTTTGGAAAGCCCTACGGGACAGCAGCGCGAGTGGACATCGGCCAAGTGCTTATCTCACTTCGCACCAAGGACATCTGAGAGGGCAAAGTGGTGGTCATGCCTTGCAGTTTTTGCAAAGCAGTATAGCACGTTGCATTGCATAGAAGGACCTTCTATGCTTATGCTATACCTTTATTTGTCATTCTTTATGTGACTTTCCTTGTGCCAAGGCCGCTTATGTCTCATGCGATTTAATGCGGTTTAATGCGATTTATGTTTATTGACTTTATGTGAGTTTAGTATACTTTAGTGCTCATATGTGCTCATCCCTTTGCCAAGGAGGAAAAGATTCAATTCGCTGTGGAGGCCCTCAGGCGTGCCAGTGCCAAGTTTGCCGGGCGGCAGAAAGTTCATGTCTCCAATAAGTTCGGCTTCACCAAGTACACCAAGAAGGAATATCACGACCACAAAGCATCAGGTCGTTTGGTCCCAGATGGTACCAATGTGAGGTGGCTCTCAAGTCGTGGCCCTTTGTGGCGTTTGATTGGCCGGGAGAACGCCTGAGGGATGACACATGCCACAGCTTTGCACAGTGCGGTTTGAGCTCGAAAAAGTGCTATGCATGTCTTGATGCACTTGGGAATGAATTTGAAGTTCAGTATATAGATCCACTCATGAATGCGCATAAATGTAATATGACGATATATGACATATGATTCATATGATGTATATAAGAAGTCTAAATGCTGTCGGGAATGCAGCCGCTTGCAATGATTCAATGAATGGGAGCTGAGGCATTCTGGCCGGTTTGGTGTCGATTACTGCTGGCTGTGGCAGCATGGAATGTGGCAGCGCTTGCTTCACCGGCTTCATGGGTGCACTTGTGTATCAAGGCCCCAGCGAAATCAAAACAAATGAAGACATATTGACCATTATTGACCTATGTCACTGCAACGAACTGCCACCCAAACCCTGCCATTTGCCGAGATCTGTCAAGAGATGCATCATGGACTGGGACCACTGCAGCAGCTGTCTTGTCATGTCAGATTTGTGGCGAAAACCTCCAAGTATGATTAAGTATGACTGAAGATAAAGTAACTTAAGTAACTAAGTATATCAAAGCCATACAGCATGACCACATATTGCCACACATTCTACCCAACATCTATTCTGAGCTGATATGTTGCTCAGTTCTTGGGGTGATTTGGTGTCATGTGCTGGCTGTGCTTGGTGCACGAACAGGCGCCTCCATGTTGCTGCAAAAGTTGCATATAGATGACCCTGTGGATGCCAGCCCAGTCCACGGTTTCTGCGGCATTTGGGGAGTGTTGGCTGCCAGCAGCTTGGCCAAATTTTCGACGCATTAAGCGCCCACTCTCCAGGTTAATTGATGCTGGTTGACTGGTTGGTGCATGTTGGTGCTAATTATATCTAATGAATTCTATATAATAATACTTAATAATGCACTAATGATGCCAATTCCATCCAATTATATCTACAGTATATTACTAGTAACTAGTATATAATTGCACTCATGTCCACCGATGGGCAATTCTTTGCGCATGCAAGTGGATCAAGCGGGCAACGGGAGAAGAGCACGATATAGCACGATCGTGCGCGGATTGTCGATCATTGTCGGGTGCTCCAACATCTTAGAGACGTTAAAGTCATGTCCAAATGGGCGCGGTACTTGCACCAGGCCTCTTCGACTGGGGCGCAGGCATGAACCACTACCATGGCTGGAATGGATTCGACTGCATGACAGACGATGCGAACGTATGCAGGCAAAACATTGGAGGAACTGGAGTGGCTGCCAACATTATCCTGATCCTTATGGCACCTTGGCTCAAAGGTCTGATAAATGGTATTTTTTCCATTCTGGAGCACTCCGGAAAGTGTGGATAGGTGAACAATGTGAGCTGATCTACCGTGCTGTGCCCGCTAGAGACTTGCAAACTCAGAGACACTGCACTGGTTTACATGCACATTGCCTCTTTGTGTTGTTGCATGGAGCACCTTTCTCAAGTCATCTCAAGTCCTTTTCGACTTGCATTTGCAGGTCATCGTTTGGGCTGGAAGCTTCTCCTTTTTGGCTTTCTTCATCCTCAAGAAAACTGGCTTGCTGCGAATTGATGAGGCTGCAGCTGCGGTGGGCAAAGGGCAGGCTTGCTTTTTCAATGTTTTTTCTCATGTCTTCCTTATCTTCCTCCCAAGATCTAAGAGACGGGTAAAACACATGAAGAAGTGCCACAGAAATCATCTAGGTGTAAACAGCGAGGGTTGAGAGGAGCCAAGATTCAGAATGTTGAACTGTTGAGTCTGTTGAGTGCTTGGGAAAAGTGGCTCCTTAGGAAACCAGATGCCAATAGTCTGTCAGAAGGAAATCAACTCTGATTTAGAACAGGCTAAATCACTTCTGAAGCTGCTGCTGGTTCCTAGCTGACGGCAGGAGACCGAATCTACCGGCCTTGACATCAAGCACCACTCTCCTCCGAAGGCCTACCAGATGGCAAGCTCCACCGGTGGAGTTGCTGCAGCTTGGAGATCACAGCAGATCGTTTTCTTTGTCGGAACATGGAGGAAGAAAGTATTTCCCCCTAGTGAGTGAACAAGCCCAGATTTCTAAGCCTTGAGGGTGGTTTGCAAGCAGAACATTATGCAAGTTGGTGAATTTTGATAGCAGGGGTAGGATGCAAGTCCTTGAAAATTTGCTCTGATTTTCATTTATATACAGAATCTACTACTTTTCAATTTTCAACCGGCTTTTTGTGAAACACTTTCTTTTTATACGTTTCAATGATTTGCATTCCTGGTGTTCGGTTCAACTGAGGCAAGCGAGCACTCCCCGGCTAAGGCATATGGACCAGTCTGAGATTACTTACACTGAAAGCGCTGAGGCCAGACAAGATTGCCTCCATGAGAGAAAACGTCTCCCACATTAGCAAGAACCTGAGAAACGCCATAGCCGCTACAGGCTAAGCCAAAGACGTGCCTTAGACCCGCGCCTTACACACAGACACCACAGACTTGTATACTGCGCATACAGGTGTTTATATATGTTTATTATATTATATATATATATTAATGTACACATACACTATGTGTGTATGTATTGGATGAGCATGATGAGCTATGAAGCTGAAGCCTGCTTTGCAGCCTTTCCCAAAGTCATGTTGTGCTGGCTTCAGTCGCTGAAAGATCCTGTACTAGCCAGGATAGGTGGGCTTCCCATTTCCGTCCGACGTCGATGCGTCTAAAACGACGCTCCACGACGCTCAAATGCTTGGACACCTGCTGACAATGGGGTTCGCCGCGCCAGCCAAGAGTCAGCTTGCAGTAGGAGCTGATCGAACAATTCCCCGCGAACCAGTGAATATGAATGAGAGTTGGTTCTTTTCTTCATTCTAACTGCTACCGGCTTCATTGCGTTTTGCTCCTCGGATTTCGAAAAACATAGTAAAACCAGGAGAGAGAGGGTAAGCAGAGGACACACAAGCTTCATCCGGCGAGGTCGTTGCATAATGTTGCTTAGGTTTTCACTATTCTCACTGACTTACGGATACTTATAGTATACATGTAGATGTATGTAGTGAAGTGCGGTGAAATGTGCTTCGAGGATGTCCTGGCAGACCCTAGGGAACCACTTGTGAAGCTCGGCAGTGGAGCTGCCTGTCTCTTCGCATCCGACAGTCCTATCGGTCCTATCGTGTCACTGACAAGAGTTATATATGTTTAGCTGCCTGTTTTCCACTTGACATTCTGGCATAGCATGGTGGTAAAATGGCCTAGGGCCCAGCAATCCAACAAGCAATCACCCGCATATAATTACATAATTACATATATTTGATGACACGTGATAACACTCTTCCGAATTTGCACAGAGGAAAGTGGCCTAATCTGAGCACCAGAAGAAATCAAATGTTTGAACCACCATGAAATGTCCTGCACTGCGTAACTGGATCAATTTGGTATGCTGGCCAAAAGGCTACGCCCCATGGAGCAGCCATCACGCTAGCTACCTGTAGGCAATGCTCATGACAAAACTCGAATTCGGCATTTGTTCCAGCCCACTGCCTGTGCATCACTGCTCAACATCGTGGACATATTCACGCCATTTACATCCATTTACTGTGTAATATACTGTAATGCCATTCAATGCCATCCATTACATTTGATGCCAAACAAGAGAGCAATTATCCATACATGAACGGATTTGTTTGGAAGAAGAAGTGTTTCCATGGCTTGCGCACCATTCTCCCGATTTTGCACATGATATCAGATATCATTGAAATTGGCATTTATTATATAATGGATATATAAGGGGCAATATGGGCTAGAGAAGTATATTAATCAGAATTGTACTTGGACCCGAGATCCACCAAATGCAGGAGCTAATCACCCAAATACCTCCCAGGGCAAAGAAAGCATGCCATAAGATCTGCACGAACGAAAAGTTTGCACTGCGTCGCCCAAGACTTCTGGCCAAAAAGGGATCGAAAGGGTGGGTTGCATGCTGGGTCTTCAGAGTATTTCAGATTGGAGCAGACCCAACAGCTGCGAGAATATTTGCACATCATACTGCCTTGCAGTGCAGATTCACATGATTTCCATTGATTACATTGATTTCAGATGTCAAGGAGCCCCAAGGAGATGATTTCCCCACGCAAAATGCATCCCATGCCGAGGCTCTGGCACCTCGACTCCAAGCCGCTGGTGCCGACGCTCCTTACGGCGGAATCTATGTGGCGTCCGGTCGCCCCAAGATCCCCAAGCTGGGAATGTGCAGAACGGGACATGCAGGGGACTTTCAGAACTTGTTGTAGCCATCTTGATGATATTTGAATATTTTTGATGCCATTTTGATGGCCCTCAGACCTAACTCCATCCGGTCTTACACTAGCAGCACAGACCCACAGCCTCATTCATACAGCAATGTGTGCGAAATTGTATATCAATTCATCCAAATTCCACCCATCTTCCACTGGTCCTGCACACTTCAGCTTTCCATATTTTTCAATAGATAGTTTGAGGCAGTGGACTTGCGACAAAGCTACGCTGATGTCATCGACAGTGGTGGCACGGAGCCAAAGATACCCTGGGTATCCCTGGGTTCTGCAAATTTGCAGGTGACAGACAGGTGACAGACATTGACTAGCAGTATCATCACTCGGGGCAAGATGCGGCAAGATGCACATTTAAGCCGCTCGGATCACGAAGTTTATGAGATCCCTTGGGGCAGGTGATCATTCCGAGCTGCAGGCGCTGGCCGATGGCCAGACTGCTAGGTGATGTCATAGAATGTGGCTATGGGTCAAAAGTGGAATAGATGGTTGATACAAAAAACATCAAAATCCTCGGTTTTTGTGGGGCTTAGACTTTGACCCATACCCATGCAACTGATGGCCTTCAGGCAAGCTGAACTTCACCAGATGGCCAGAGAGGGAAGAGAGGGAATAGAGATGTAGCACCGGGAGCTACGGACCTCCCATGCTGACCAGCTATTGTGTAGGTGGTTCTGCGGAAGGCCATCAAGGAAGAGGCCAGCAATTTGGGACTTGTTTTGCCCATGTTGCCCTTGCTTCGGACTTTGCTGTTGCTTGCCTGGCAGGTTTGGGAGTCTGCATTTGTCAAACCTTCTGTTGCTGAGACGAGGGCAGAGAAGGAGGCTGGGAATTGTGGTTAACGCGGCTGATGACCTCCACACTACCATGGACATGTAGACGTACAGAGGAACTGTCTCAGCATATATAAACATAGACGAAGATCAACGAAGAACCATCAAGACACATAAGAAACATGCTACGAATATGATCATCAGACATGCATCCATACAATTACATGAACAACTGTGCACAGAAGAGGTATGAATGGATCCATCAATAGGTCGCGGATTGAACCAAAAATGTTTGCAAATTTCCTCGGTTTTCCCAGATTTTTGTATACATGGTACATCATGTTACAATGTTCATCAATGTTCCAACATGTTTTTAAATTTAAAAACAACATTTTCCAAACTCAGATGGTTCAGCCATGGCCTGAAAGTTGTCAGATGTTGTCAGGAAGCCGTGGCACTTGGCCTGGCGCCTGAGCCTTCGGAGCCTTCAGAGCCTTCCAAGTCGGAGCCAAAGTCGGAGCCAAAGCCGGAGCCGGCGCCTTCCAGGCGCCTGGACCTGGTCATCCTGGTCCCCCCTGGTGGCAGAGGATGAAGATAGAAAAAAATAGAAAAAATATGAAAAAAATAGAAGATAAATATTTCAATAAAGATGAAGAAAGATGATGATACGAGAGATAGGATGTTTCTTCAAATATCAGTCAAGGACCATGGCGCTGAGGGCAAGAGAGAGATAATATAAGATACCATGATAATGATTGTGACAGTTGACCTGTTTGCCAATCACCTTTGGCTTAAAGCAATCACTGGGCTAGAAACTCGGGAGGAAGTTTTTCTTGGGCAGTCTCCAAAGATTTCCAGCAATGGTTGGTAAGCATCAGTGAGGAGCTCTTTTTGGCATTCCTGCGCAGGTCGGATGCGGACACGTCGGCCTTCGTCGCTCCGGCAGCGGAGGAGCTACCGAAAGGCTGATGCCATTTTTAGTTTGACGTAGGAAAATCATCGAAGGGTGACAATTCTGACATGATTCATCATCATTCTGTCATTTTTTGCCCTTTGGGATCTTTGGGTTGGAGTGACTTTGCTCCCTTAAGTTCACTAAAATTCCGGAGGACTCTGCAGAGCTGGATGTTGCACAACCAGTGGTGCAAGACAACACCGAGGCACACCGTATCACAGTCGGAAATCGCAACAGACTCGCGGCCAGGGCGTGCAATGATGATTAGCATATGCTGCATGAAATTATGTGTGATCTTTTGTGTGAATGTGATGGTTTTGCACGAAGCTCTGCAGGTCCGCGCTCTGAGACAGGCAGAGGCGTCCAGCGCTGTGCAGTCTGGAGCTCAAGCCACGGCTTGTTTGGTGCTTGTCTGGGTGGTGGAAATGTATGGAAATGTGACAAGGTGTGATAAGGCTAAGAGTTGACCTTGCATGACGCATCTGAATGTGTTTTTAACGATATCCGATAATGTAGGTAGTGCATGGTAGTGCACATGTTTATCGCTTTTTTTGCCTGAAACAGCCTGAAACACAACATGCAGTCACCCCCTCCCAAATGCTCACCTTTGCCCTCAAGCCAGTTGTTTGCGGCACCTCTACATGTAGCAGCTTGAACCAACCGAGGAGTGCGATGGTCATGGGCCAGCCTGCTGCCAAGAGCTAGATCATAATAGAATGATCTAGATGGCCAGACATGCAATGCTAGCGCTCGAGTAAGGCACAACATCTCGTATTTTGCCATGTTGCCAGCATGCCAAGGTCAGTTTTGCTACAGAATCGGCTCATGTACCAGCTTCTGTGACCGCCAATTTGTTCGAGCACGGCAGCAAGAAGCACACGTTTTCCGTTCACCAAGCGGTGGCCAAGCAGATCCAAGACAAGAATTGAATTGAACATATTGAACGGAGGCACCTTTTTAAGAATTTGAGCTGATCGTATTCGACGCATGGGCATGGCAAAGACACTTGATAACGGACCGAGCCTTTGTTGCAGCGTTGCCTTGTTTTGCGTATATATAATATATATTAATATATTATAATATATAGGTCATATCTGCTTGGCCGTGTGAACAAGTAGTTCGTGAACTCACATTCTCAGCCTGAAAAGTGTGCAATTACAAACCTGCTAGAACGCCGACAGAGGTAGACGATAACCAATCGGGAAAAATGGTGAACGTAACGCAGCAAAAACAGAGAATGTACAGTTTCCCTTTTGGGCCAAAATGGCCCAAGAATTTGTAGCTCGTTCGGGTCTCGGAGTCAGATTTTAGTGACAAGGGCTTCACGTGAAAGGATGAGACAAATAAGCACAAAAGAAAAAAATACACACGTATACATACGTATACTACATGCTTGAACAATCGACCTTATCAGATGTCTCATGTTCAGTGCACTCTTAGGAGTTTCTAGCATGGTTTGTAACAGAAGATGGACAGATCAGAAGTATGGATAACATTTGGTTTTGTTTGGCCTGTTTGAAGCACATCAGATCATCTCAGCACAGCAAATCCATAAGCCCTCCTACCCGCCTGCACGATCATGAAAGGCTACGGCGGCTATGCTTGGTGAATTCATGACGAAAAGAGAGATCATGGCAGTGTGTGTCCACTTGTTCAAGTACTTGTATGTAATTATCCTTTATTATCTTTATTGCCTGCTTTGACATGTTGAGACCACTTCTGTCACTTCTGTCCTAAATCTCAGGAGTAATCGCTGGCAGCTCGACGCAGAGTGTTGAGTGCATGTTTTGCAGTTGGTTTGAGTATTGTGAAGCCCAGCAGCCTGGCCTTGATGGCGCCCCGTCGAACCTCCGTTCGCCGAAGCAAGCCGCGGGCGTGGCATGTTCTGCTTGTTGCTGGATCCATTTGGAGCTGCCATTGCTTCGCCAGTCTCTGGGAGGATTTGTTTAGCTCACCGGATCACTGGGTCGATTGCAGGGCTGACAAGAAAACGAGACAATTCCCAGACTTCAAAAGGGAGAAAGATGGCAAGGCGCTGTGGATTAATAACGAAGAAACTCCTGCATGGGTTGAGGAGCGGCTGAATGAGGAAGGCAACCTATGGAAACCTCCTTCTTCCAAGGATGACTTATGGCAAGACTTGATTGACCCTCCACATGAATGGGAAGACTTTCGAACAAAGAAGCGTAACCCCAGATTTCCTGACTTCAAGCGCAAAGAAGATGGGATGTCGCTCTGGTTTGACAGCTACGACACTCCAGATTGGGTTGGGACCAAGTTGATGGAAATGGAAGACAAGTTGGCCACTTCATCCTCTTCAACTCGAGCAAGTTCCGCGAAAGAGCACTTATGGCAAGGCTTGATCGACTCTCCACATGAATGGGAAGACTTTCGAACCAAGAAGCGTAACCCCAGATTTCCTGACTTCAAGCGCAAAGAAGATGGGATGTCGCTCTGGTTTGACAGCTACGACACTCCAGATTGGGTTGCGACCAAGTTGATGGAAATGGAAGACAAATTGGCCACTTCATCCTCTTCAACTCGAGCAAGTTCCGCAAAAGAGCACTTATGGCAAGACTTGATCGACTCTCCACATGAATGGGAAGACTTTCGAACCAAGAAGCGTAACTCCAGATTTCCTGACTTCAAGCGCAAAGAAGATGGGATGTCGCTCTGGTTTGACAGCCACGACACTCCAGATTGGGTTGCGACCAAGTTGATGGAAATGGAAGACAAATTGGCCACTTCATCCT
>Ga0126342_10016998_pt1 | contig 12623 bp, 10 predicted proteins | sample Cyp1metagenome_FD_92528 | JGI IMG/M metagenome (GOLD analysis project Ga0126342, IMG submission 92528) | Coral microbial communities from Lord Howe Island, Old Settlement Bay, Australia - Cyphastrea 1 metagenome | ecosystem: Host-associated > Invertebrates > Cnidaria > Coral ...
AAAAGTTTACGAGATGTGGCCTTGGGGCAGCTTGCTGGCTGCGAGATGGGTTTGACCTTGGAAAGCGAAGAAGGAGAAGTTCCACACCTGCGGTGGTCCCAGGCGCCGCCCCTGCCTTGGCCACGGCCGGGGTCGGCGGATTTGTCACGGTGGGGATCACTCGAAGTAAAGTAATTGATATTATGTAAATTGCTAGACTGCTAGACTAGATTTTCAACTCCATAGTTTCTGATAGGAGGGTTTCATTATGCTTCTTTATACTGCAAACATATTAATATATAGAGAAGATTGTTCGTGGACCAAAGATCAAGCCTCTACTGCGTTGTTTTTCCAACAAAAGTGAACGAACATTGATGAGGTCTTGGGTCCGGCCCCAGCTGCTGCCAAGCCGAAGGCTTTCAAAAAGGGGGAATAACGAGAAAGATGGCAGAAAATTTGGTGGATTTTTGGTGTGGGCTACTCTACTTTCGATACTGCTGCGCAGATAGCATACACCATAGGCATCTCAGACATCTCATTCAACTGCAATGTCTTGAGACCAATGCCCTGAAACTGAAGTTTTTGCAAATTTAATGCCTTTAGATCCCATCGTTGGCTTGAATTTAGATTTAGATTCCTTGGCTTGTAGGCAGTGACATCCACCGTTGTTAAGAAAGCCGGTGGGGCACTCAGAAGACCCAGGTCAATAGCATGTCATTGGTTTTCTATTGTTTTCTGCAGCAAAATTAAAATCCATAAATCTTCAAAAAATCATCAATCCATTCCCAACATAATCCAACATATCAACTGATCAACTTCGGTCCCAGAGTCATTTTCCCCGTGGCCGCCATGGCTGCCATGGCTGCCATGGCCGAGGTCTGGCCCCCTTGGTGCCCATCGCCCAGTTGCCCCCGCCGCTGCCTGGTGCAGAGAAAGCCGTGGACTTCGCACCGCTGCTGCCAGCAACACCACTGCCACCACCCAAACGAGCAGGGCCACCAGCACCACCACCAGAGCCACCAAAGGAGGTCCCAAAACTCAGAGCATTTATGAGCATTTAAGGCTTTTGTTTGACCACAGGGTACACCCAAAATTTGATGCCTCAATGTTAATAACAATTTTCCACACTCAAATTATCATGTTTTATCATTTTTTGCGATATCACAGTTATCACCGTGTATCACCTATTTTTAGATTTATTTGCCTGGCTGATGATGGCAGACTGTTTGACTTCGTAAATTGAGCAAACGGGTATAGACACTTGGAATAATTTGGAATATTGGAAGGTCAGCTAGGAGTTAATCATGCGCCAGGTCAAAGCCAAAGCAGAAGCTGCCAATGAGCAGCGTGGTTCGCCTGAAGATTGGATTGAATTTCGAGATGCAAGGCAGATGGGCAAATTGGAAAATGACCCGGGCAAACTGTTTTTTCGTGTAACAACTGCTTGCTGGCATACAATTTTTTGAACGTGCCGAATAAAAGCATCAGGACTCCTAATTTGGACGCATTAGGTATATTGATGCAGGAAAAGCACATTCACTCTTCGTCCTGCAGTGTCCCACAGTTTCCAACTTGTGGCAGGACGGCCAAGGCCTATTTCTACAACCCAGTGACCAAAGACTCGTCCTGGACACGGCCTCCGCCCAAACCCCCACCCCCGCCGCCAGCACCGGTGAAACCCAAGATGGATCCAGTGAAAGCTGCAGGTCTCATTCCTGGAACTAAGGATCCCGAGGACTGGCATCTGGAACTGGAGTGAACATCCAGCTGGGCCAACAAGAATACTCAAAGTATCTTGAAGTTACTAAAAGGCATCTAAAAGGCTAAAGGTCTTGTTGTCCGGTTAGGTTGAGTCAACTTTCACACCAGAATGCATGAGTGATTGACAGTTTTGAGGTTGTGCCATGTTGTGCCTGTTTCATTGACCATCAACAGATATAAACACGTTGCAAATCCTTGCACCTTTTAATTTAAGAGCTACACAGGCAATAGCAGTTCTTCCTGCCTCCCAGCCAGGAATTGCAACCGAAGGTCATCGACCCGAAGGTGGGGAGTTTTGTCTCTGTGTATCCTGATGTACCACATTGATCCCAATTCTACAAAGATGGAGGAGGCTTTGTTCCCACAATGTTCATTACATTTTGAGACATGACAATCTTTCAATATATGGAAATTTATGTTATGAGATGTTGTTGTTCAATGTCTATGCACAGGATTGACATACTGCCAGTGCCCTCTGCAAGCAAAGAAACAACATGGTAAGGAAAGTAAACATCAGTGCCGCTTGCATCGCTGATCCAAAGGCCGAAAGCAAAGCTCCAGTAGCCGCTCGTCCAATAAAAATGTGGCAGACTCTCTCAGTCGGAGTATGCCATTGTAGAAGGTGCACGCAGATGTTTCCTGGACCTGCATGCAAAATCGATCAACATGCGCTATTAGAATTCCCTTATATTCCCTTGCCTTTATTGAACTTGTGAACTTGAACGTTTGTGACATTTTGTTCCATTTTGTTCCGTCATTTCCTTCCTTCACCAGTAATTGTTGGCCCGGACGCAGTAATCCACCTCTGCCATCTCGAAAAAGGTTGCCAAAGCTCCACCCCCGAAGCGCGTTGACTTGGTCAACGATGAGCCTGAATTATCTGCCCTGATGCTTGATGATAACCGGTACATACCGGTACATCATTTTGGGCGAAAAAGGAAACATAGGAAACAGCTTCACATGTCAGCGTTGGGCAATCAGTTGATTATGTTGATTTCAAGAAACATCAAGAAACATATTTCAGGGCGCGGTGACTTCGTGAACATTACTCTCATTCAAAGCGGCTTGAGCCATTTAGATTCCACATGTGATCTCTAGCTGTTGGTCCATCCAAGAGTCTTTGAGGATTATTTTCAGCGACGCTTCATCTTTGGGCGTGGCAGAAGTAGCACGGGAACTGCTACGGATGAGTGGATTCTTGGAGGGGAAATGTCCGAAAACTGCCTAGGACCGAGAATGACCCAAACTGCTGGTGTTGCAGATTTCATAGGAACAGAAAAGTATTAAGGGCAAGAGACTGGGCACCATTGAAATGGCCTTCTTGTATCTGTTTGTATCCTTTGTGCAAACTGGAGTAAGGGTCAGCCTAACATCCAGCCCCCAACCCCTTTTAATTTTAACATATTTTAACTATGGTGCTTGGTGAAATCGTGCCTCTAACCTTTACAGAACCATTCTGGAATCGCATCAATCAGCCGGTGTCATGCCTAGGATGTGTCCTTCTCCACGATGGACCATGTGAACTCTCCAGCTCCAAGTGGCGTTTGCTTCTGGGCCTTACACCTGGTAAGACCAAGGATCTGGAGATGGGTCAATGGCAGAGCTGGTTTGATCATTTGCAGCACCAGAGCCATTGGCTGTTTGTGGTCAGGAGAAGTGGTGCCTTTGGCCAATCCTGGCATACTTTTGCTTTTTGGGTGTGAACAGAGAAGGCTTGTTTTACAGATAGGCACATGATTTTACAGTTTTGCATTAATACTGCCATATATATTTACTCGTAATCATTTGCAACTTCAGGATTATGTGTCCTGGCGTTCTTGTAGGGTCGTAAGACCCTTCCCCTAGGTGCAGTGGCGCTTTTGCAGCAGATGTGCTTTGGTCCGAGTCTTCGTTTGACGCACAGAAGAAGAGTTAGCTTTGGCCCGCTTCGAACTTCGACTATGTCCTTTCTGCAGCTACAGGAATCCATGGGGTGATCAACGCATGACGTTTGACATTTTTTAACTTTTATCCGTAACAATCCCGTAACAGTGTTCACTTATGTTCACTTGTTGGCATACCATGGGAGGAAAGATATCTGGGTCGAGATGTTGCAGGAGAGCATGAGACCATGGCCTTCACCAATGTTTCTGTCCTTGCAAGCCCTGTGACTTGACATTGACACTGGAGATATTGAGCACTTTGTGGTTCATGCGGGGCCATGAGGAGCGGTGCGAGCTTTGAATGTCATGTTCCTCGTGATCCCGAGGCTGTTTCTACCCGGAGATGGCAAAGAAGCTGCCCCGCATGCTTTCTGGATACATTAGTTGGCTTTCTGTCACCGTCGCCCGCCATGAAAAAACATGAACAAACAGGATGCTCTAATATGCTCTAATGCTCCACCAAGGTATCTCCATCAGCGCCTGTTGCAGGAATGGCCTGTGCCCCGCTCAACTGGTAACTGTTGCTGTTTGATGCTGGAGAGAAACATACACCATTTGTGGCCATTTATGGCCACTGACATGTTTGTGGATGTTTGTGGCGCGGTTTCACATTTGATCATAGTTGTGCAGGCCGCCTGTACATGCTTGTACTAAGTTGCATGGCAGAGTCTGTTTCATAATTCAGGTCATTCGGCAGTACATGCTGCAGCTTTCGTGGCAGAAGTGGCACCGGAACTTCTTCAAAGCCAAGAGGCTGATGGGCTGATGGGCTGATGAGCCGCATTGAATCATTTCGAAGTTCATGTTGAAACATGTTGAATCTCAAGCCTCACGCGATCCTGGATTTCACACAGGATATCAGTCATGTTGTCACTGAAGGTGGTGTTAGCGGTGCCGGCGTCAGTGAATCAGTGTCTTGGTTGGTGATGTTGGGGTCTTTCTTGACTTACTTTGAACAGTACATTGCCCATGCATCCCCATGCAATTTCCATACAATTCAAGGGAAGGTTATTCAGAAACGACCAGGGTCAGCAACATAGCTGAAGGAAGGCTCACGACTCATGAATGTAGAATTCAATTCCTGCTCTCCGCTTGCAGGGGAGTTCCCTCAAAGTCTCAAGGTGGCTGCTCACCCCGAGATGAATTGATATGATGCATTGATTGCAGTGATATATCCAGAACATATATTGGTTCATTTTAGAACATTTTAGACATCACAGACATCAAGGGGTTCCCACACTTCTACGCCAAGGGCAGACTTTGATGCGCTCAAGAAGATACTGACCACAAAACCAATGAGTTGGGGGCCCAACTGGAAACTCGCATGTGGGCCTGGAAAGGCAGTGACTGAAAGTTCTGGATACTGGTAGTACTGGTAGCTTCTCCCAGTTTGTTTTCATGTTTGTTTCAGGATTTTACATATTCTACAACCCTTCAACTCGCAAAAATTGAAGTTCATTTCTGGCCTGGCGGCCAAGGCTATGTGGAGTTGTTGAGTGTGGCTGCAAATGAACCTGTGCTTATGAGAGAAGCCCTCAGCATCCGCCAGAGCTTGGGAGCTTCACAACCATGCAGTATTGCTCGATATTGCTCGATTCCTGTCCATTGGGTGGATGGTGCAGAATGTCTTCCAGTTGTCTTATACAAAACGTGACAAAATTATACAACATCATACAACATCTAGAGAATCTACATAAAAAAACAACACAAAACATACATCCTATATCCTATATCCTATATCATAGCTTGTTCATAGCTTGTTCATGCTTGTGCATATTTGTTTATGATAGAGAGCTGGACCAAGGCAAAGTCGAAGCCAGTCGTCCTGGAGAAAGCCGTCGTGTGCCTTGGCTTTTTGTCGCCACGATGGTTTTCCGGCGATTGGCAGAGAAGTCACTGGCATCCAAAATACCGAACTCGGCAGAAACGACCCTCACCATGATGGTTTCCTGCCAGCTGTTGGTGATGTCAACTTGCGAAGGCCTTTTCCCTGTCGTCATTGAATGAAGGAGTGGAGCCAAGTCGACCGTGGACCTTACTGTATATGATTGGATCAGCTATGATCAGCTGTTGACCGGTTGCGTACGTACGTTCACTGAAGAATCATTACGGAAAGACAAAATAGATGACACTGAGAGGAGGTGTTGTTGGAGCATCGTTCTGTCCTTTTCTTGTTTGATTTGACCTACAGTATGAAGAAATATCTTCAGAAAAATGAAGAGCCAGGCAGACCACAGTCTTGATCAAGAGTTGCAGACAGGATCTAAACAAGTACAAAACTTGTACATCGTTTGCAAGGACTCGGGTGGACAAAGAACCATGATGCTTGGAAGCTGTATCTCACTCAGAGGTTTTTTGATATGATTTGAACATTTTTTGACCTTCGCTTCGCAGCGGGTTCAATCTGGATGTTTTTCTTTCCGAACAGTGTGTCCACACTGAGGGGTTCTTGCGGGAGCTAAAGGGCCGGGGTTAGATCAGGGTATGCTCTCTGGGCCGCGGCTTGTTCACTGATGAGAACTCTCGCATAAAAGTTCCGTTGTGAGATGTCCATGTGCATTTCGACTATGCAGGCTTGCGCAAAATGTGGGTAACGCTTTTTGTCTGTTCTGAAGGTCTCGTTTTACCAGCGCGCCGTGCTCGTTTTTTGAGCTGTATCCATTTTGTGTGGCAGGCGTCAGACATCCGGGACATTTTGAGGTCTAAAACGTTGTTCTGCGTGACAGGTGCAGGACATCGGGCACTTTTTCATCCGCGTGGCAGGCGTGGCATTTCTGCACGTTGCTAAAACGTTGGCACGCGGAGTATTTGGTGAACTTGGACGACTTTTTGAAGTCGATTGTCTGACAGTGAAATTGTCGTCATTGATTTTGAGATTCCGTGCCTCGGGCTTTCCTGGCAGGCACAGTACTTTGCAGACCTCAACAAAAAAGTTACTGAGATCTGAATGTTTTGAGATTTTCAATGTTCTTTTCTCGTGGTGCTCGCGATGTTTTGTGAAAATCGAGCACCTTCTCGTGACTTTTGTGCATGTCGGATCGCTTCCGTTGCGGCACGGTGCGAATTTTGATATCGCTCGCGCAACCCTCTCAGCACTTTGTGCGTGTCAGATCGCTCTTGTTGTGGCGCCGTGCAAATTTTGCAGATGCTTTGAGATCCTTTGCAAGGAGGTCTTAGGAGCTCTTTGGAAGATCCTATTACAACGATCGTGCAAAGAGTTCATGGACGTCTTTCATTGAAGATCTTGACCAAGGTCTTGTATGCGTTGTATGGTCTTGTATGGTCTTGTAGAGGTCTTTGTGAGAAAATGTTGTGAAGATCCAAATGAAATCCTCTAAGAGGTCTTGTGGAGATCCTGGTAAAGTCATCTCTTGTACAGGTCCGTACGAGAAGCTCTTGTGAAGATCCTGCTGAAATCCTTCATGAGATCCTTGCATTTTGTACAGATCCTTATGAGAAGATCTTTTGAGGATCCTTCCGAAGTCCTCTAAGAGCTTGGGCACATCCTTATGCAAAGATCCTGTGGAGATAGTGGTGAAGTCCTCTCTAAGAGGTCCTTGCGTGATCTTGTGCAGGTGCTTGTGTGAAGATCTTGTGGAGATCCTGCTCAAATTCTCCCTAAGAGGTCATTGCATTAAGATCGTGAAGATGCTCTGCATTAGAGGTGTTTGTATGAAAGTTCTTCTGGGGTGTTCATAGAAAGTTCTTGTATGAAGGTCTTGTAAGATCCTCTACATAGAAGGATTATATAGAGGGTCCTTCTTTGACGATCTTGCGATGTCCTGGTATGTGGTTCTGGTATGAGGTCCTACACATAGAGTGGTTTGTATTTAAAGCATTTACTTCCTACACCCTACATTGTTTGGGGCCTTTTGCTGGTGCAATATTGTTCACTGGTTTGCAAGAACACGGCGGGGCTTTATGTCCACCTGATGGTTTCTGGTAGGTTCCTTGAATTTTTGAACCTGAGGCCAGAGGACCAGAGTGAGGGTTGGATGCCCCAGCCGATGGGTTGGACTGCAATGTGAATCGCCAAACGATTTCCAAATCATGCAACTAAAACATTGATCGTGTTTTTTTCCTTTCTTATCAAGAAACTATATTGCCCTTTGAATCCCTTTGATGCCTTTTGTGTTTTGTATTTGAGCGATATGAATCGATATGACATGATGTGACGAGCCTAAGAGGTTTATCGTCCCACCTCCATGGGAAACCAACTCCATACAGTCCCTGTGGTCTAGGCCTTGCAAGGGTGGCCGTTTTCTCGCGCATGGCCGCAGCGAAGGAGGTCGAGGTCAGAGACGATCGCTATGGGAGGAGCAGGTTGTAGTGGGTTGATGTGGAGATAGAAATGGGTTTGCCTGAAAAAACAATACCCGCAAATCCATTGGTGAATCGCATGGTTTGCCTCTTGAAATGATGAACCAATTGTTCATATCCCTGTTTTCAGACACACCTGCATGGATGATCATCGATGCTTATCTGAAGGAAAGTATAATAGATTGCGTCATAGTCATGTTTGTGAGGTGCAGAAGATTCATGCCAAGTACGATTAGATATGTCAGATGCTCTAGCAACTAGCAGAAACTGCACCTTCGACCATTTCATTTTCCGCGGCCGTGAGGCTACAGGCCTGCTTTTTTTGGCGGCTTTACAGACATGATGTCACCATGGAACTCAAGTCTGGAGAGTTTTATTAAAGGGGATTTACGGTCAAATCCAATGAACAACTAGACTTAGTGCAATGGAATCTTTCGCGATATCCTGGTGGCTCGGGCGTCACGGTAAACATAGACAGCATGCACTACCGAAACCATATAGTTCCAACGATGAGAAGCGGACAGCACAACTCCATTTCGTTCTGTTTTTGTTTGTTAAATTGACCTTGCAGAAGAGGGGACGTTTTTAGATTCCCATGGGCTGCGGCGCAAGCAGCAATCAAAAGGAAAAATATCAATTTGTGAAGGCCACGTGGCGATGCTTGGGGGCATGGGTTGATACTGCTCGACGATCAATGATGTAATTATATTTTTGCGTAGTTATATGATATTATATGCAATTATGCGGCCAGAAGGACACCAGCCTCAAGGTAATCATGGATCTACTTAGTTTATTTTAAGTTATTTTGAATGTGTTCAATCCAGTCAATTAATTCTACAGTTTTTTTTGGGTTATCATTTTGTCATATTACATTTACGGTTTTGGATACATGATATCGAAGACAATCTGGATGAACATTACTTCATTCAGACCCCTCACATTGTAAGAGGTGTTGATTCTTTCTATGACGATTGGACCACCATCGACGGCCGATAGGCTTTCTGCAAGAGTACAATCCTGATTCGATGTCATGGTGCTGAGAAATGTAATGAAATGTACAGATAAGGTCTACGCGCACCACTTTCTACGGAGTGATTCCTACTGTTAAGGAATGCTGAGCAAAGAAATTGCTTCAGAACATCAGCATTTTGTATTTGAGCACATTTTTCAAGACTTTGACGGCGTGTTTCACTTCCCAAATCTTGATTGAGCATTTTCACAACGTGTTTCACTTTGTCAGGAGGAGACTGAGAAGAAGAAAAAGAAAGATGAAGCCGAGGCTGCAGAAAAGGTTGCAAAGGCTCGCCATGGCTCGCTCAAAAGTTTGCCGAGCCTCGAGGCAAACTCCTCTTGATTTAATTGGTGGATTCCAATAGCTTCCCAAGCAGTGCATTTGGCTTGTAAAGTGATTCTGCTTTAATATTATTTTGTTTTTACATGCAGTCTTAATCAGTCTTAATATTATTTTAGGGTACCACTTATCACCTATCATTGGTGATAAGTGGTTTGCCCAATCGAAATACTTTGGGGCTGCAACTGCTTCTGCCTATGGCTGACTGGAGGCCGAGGAGGAGAGAAGACAGGCAAAAAGACATGATGGAGCAGACGCGCAGAGGAGAGAGAGGATGTCCGTGTTGATTTGAAATTGAGCAAAAATCAGAAAAAGACCGAGGAAGACATCCATGTTGGGATGCAGGATTTGGAGGTTTCCCAAAATGGAGGTACCCCGAAATTTAAACTAGACCATTTAGTATTGAAACCCATGGTGACTTTGGGATCCCTGATCTCAAGAAACCACCATTTGAATCCATTTGACAGAACGATGTTAGTTGTGCCAGAGATTTCTTCTTCCCTCATAGCGCCTGCTTGCCAAGTGTTGCTAAGACCATCAGATTCGCTGCAAGGAAACTCTCCGTCTCGAACATCACTCGAGTAGGTCAGCCGTGGCCTTAAATGGATGGTGTTAACAGTGGGCTACGCATGGCTAGCGGCTACCCTCCACAACCTCCTACAAAATCTATAGAATTATATGTTGCACATGAGATGTTATTGCATACCTTGCATTAAAATATAGTGCATCAGGGAGCGACTTCCAAAATGTCGACGTCTTCATACATAGTCCATCCATGATCATCTTAATCCTATGCGGCCCATGCTGAGCTCTCAGTCTTTGGGTGCCCCGAGGCGCTTGGTGGACCATTACCAGGTTGAGAAGCAGGGTCTTGCCTTTGCAAGTGCGGGACTTGAAATAGCAAATTGGAATGCTGCAGTGATCAACTACTTGTATCGGATATCGTTCGAGATTCATGGCTTTTTTCCCGCTGATTTCACTTTGAATTGAAGTACACGCCATGATTTGGGGCGAAAGACAATGATCTTTTTCAACTGGATGTCGTGCACATGGCACACCTGGCTTTGAGGCAGTCAGACGGCTGGTCGCAAACCAAGAGCCGTTTCCAGGTGGGGCTGGTCCTCGGTGTGTCATGTGTCACTGCAGCGAAAGTGCCGTGCAGCGCGGACAGGATCGTGATGAAACGAACTGGAGAGGTTAGGGCGTGCAGGACCCTGGTGGTGGAGTAGTAAAAGGCATCCGAAAACAGTGAAAAAATGTCAGAGTCCAGTTCTGTCGGCTTGCCCGGTTCATGACCTTATAAGATTTATAAGCAGAACTGGTACCAAGGGGTCGAATTCAGATCAGGATCATGGCAGAGCACTGTGCAAAACAGTGTGGAAACGGTCCAGGATTGTCTCAGGCTTGGTAGTTCCGCCAAGTTATCATCGCATTTGCACAAGGTGCATCTATTCACTTGAAGACTTCAGGACCATTCGAAGAAGAAGAGTTGATGCTTACAGCAACTCCCAGGAGCTGCAATTTAAGTTTAGTGGCTTTCTCTCCTCTGAGAGTTGTTTGCTCTCCAGCTAACTCCAGTGATTGTAGATGATTCTATAGAATATTGATCTATAGAATATTGATAGTATTGCAGAAGTTGAATGGAAGCAAAGGCACAAGATCAGTTTTCTGCACTTTTCTTCTTTCCTGCGGCAGTGTTTTTGTGGTCATTCCCAGTCCTCGCCAGACCAGTGGATTGTGCAAACGGATGTCGAGGAACTGGAGATGCTTTTGAAGCTGGATCATCCAAACATCATAAAAATTTTTGAGGCCGGCGTCTGGGCGATGGAATGGCACGATTTCTTTTGCCATCACCCTGAGTCTCCGGATTTAGTAAATTGATAGTAAATTGACTAATTAACTTAACCATAAAATATATTAAAATATCATAAATTAAATTTGGCTAGTAAACAAAATAATCTACCTAATTTTCTTAGTAAATAGATCAATGTAAACAGTAAATTCACATTCCGGGTATGAAGCCACTACTGGCCAAGTTGTAGGAATTGTATCGGATGTGTTGTACAAAGTTAGGCACTTACACAACGTTACACTGTGAAAGTCACAACTTATTAATCTTTATTATGACCCCTCAAAGCATCTAGAAACAAACCACCACTATTAGCTTGGCGTAGACACTCTTTCCCCGAAGCTTTCTGCAAGGTGTTTCAAGATGAAGTCAACACCTACCAAATCCTTCAGTGGTGCGAGGCTGCTCAAGTGGCCATATTTGACACACGTTTGAGCAACTGGCGACAGAGGCAATCAAGACTCACGTGAAACACAGTGTACCCTCTGGTAATTTAACGTAGCTATTGAAAATGGCCATTAATAGTGGATTTTCCCATGAAAAATGGTGATTTTCCATAGTCAGGTTAGTTTACCAGAGGGTAGATTCAAGATTGGTCAGATTGGTCTTCGACTCCTCTTGGAATGTGCATCGGCGCACGTTTTGCCAAGTGTCCAACGTTCGCTTTGAGGGCAACAAACTCCTCACGCGTATTCGGCGCGAGGGCTCGCTGACAGAGGGATTAGTTGACGCTTGGTGTAACATGGAGCAACCCACTGATACCCACTGTGGGCTGGAAAGGGTTGAAAATCCGAAGGGGCAGCGCGACGTCTTCATAGCCGAACTGTAAAACATGGTGAAGCCTCCCAGCTGTTCTTTGGAATGGCATGGTGTGGTAGTCTTGCTTTTCCAAGGCCTATTTGGTGCAGCAAATGCTCAGTGCCGTCAGTTGCAAGCTCAAAGCAGAAAGCAGTGACATGCAGTGACCATTTTCAGGTGCTTAGACACAACCGTGAGTTCGCAGCAGATCTGAGAAAGATGTGACTTTCATCACAATGCTGTTGCAACCCTTGGGGTCTTGACTGGTCTTGATTGTCTGTTATTTTTTTTGTTTTCTGCCAAAGACTGAAGACAGGTCATATGCACAGCAGCCTTGTGATTCATCGCAACCTGGACCTGGCACACTTTTGTCTCTATGAGGAGGCGCGGGAGTCTCACGAAACGACACATTTGCCAGCAAAGAATCGAGGATTTGTGCTGAGATTTCATGCACCAACTCATGATATAGCCACAAACTATCATAAACTCAATAGACATAAAGCCGCTTGGAATCTAATATACCATTAATCCCTTCCTCCTAATACTAAACGTCCCCCTAATACTAAAAACAGGCATCCATCTCCAATTTCCGAAAATTTCAGTTTGGCCAATTTGACTTTTAATTGATCCCCTTTAAAAAACA
>Ga0126342_10016999_pt1 | contig 12623 bp, 9 predicted proteins | sample Cyp1metagenome_FD_92528 | JGI IMG/M metagenome (GOLD analysis project Ga0126342, IMG submission 92528) | Coral microbial communities from Lord Howe Island, Old Settlement Bay, Australia - Cyphastrea 1 metagenome | ecosystem: Host-associated > Invertebrates > Cnidaria > Coral ...
AACCATAAAACTTTGGATATGGCTTACGTCAATTAGATCTTAATAGAATTCCATTGGATTTGTTAAAATCTCATGGATCAGAAAGGTGGTTGATTAATCAGGGGCAAACCCTGGTTATTATTAGTGGGGGACATGGGCTCATGGGGGGTACCCTTTGGGAGCTATCCAAACTGATGATTTTTATAAAGATTTTAATTAGAAATCGATCATTTGGGGAATAGTTGTTTTTTGAAATTTTCAATCATCAACTTAAACCTTAAGTATAGCAATGATGATAAAAGAAAAGGTAAAAAACAAATGGAAATGAATAGAATTGGAAATAAAAATTGTTGGATAAAAAAATGGATTTCCGAAGTGGTGGTTGATTAATCGGGGGTAGGCCCACCGGTTTATTAATCATCGGGGACCATCTGTTTTTAAATTACAAAAAAAAATTGGGCAGTTGCTGTTGATTAATCGGGGGGGTATCATTAATCCTCACTTGACATTACATACTACTAGTTGATTTATCTAGCAATATTTAAAGCTGTCCAAGTGAGCCTGGAGCCGTCAATAAACCGCAATAGACTTCAGGCGCGTTTGGCTGTCCATTTCAAGTGTGTTGATAAATTCTACATTTACCATCATTTACCCTGGGGCAAACTAACATAGACATAGATGTGGGAAATAACAATTTTGATAGGCCATGTTCCGCATGCTGTATATTATGAGTTTACCCCAGGGTACATGGTTTTCGTATGATGTTGCATTGTTCATCCTATCTGATATCGAATCATGACCTCGGCTGACTTTTAGCGACTTAGCTGATCGCTGAACCACCACCACCCACTTTTGATGTCGAAACATCTTGCATTTCTTTGTTTCATTTCAAAATGTTTTTCCCAAAATTCTCTTGGTTAGAAGAGAACAGTCATTTTCTCCAGTACAGTATTTGATGAACTTTTTCTTTGAGGGCACCCCCGTTTCTTTCTGACTTTTGCGCACTTCGATAGTGGATCCGCTACACCTTCACCCGACAAATTTCAGAGCGTGCCCGCTCCATCCCTGGATGCAAGCGGTTGAGTGTGGGTTTCCTTGATATTTGGTGCATGTCTCCGTCAAACCTTCAAAGTATAAAATGTTGAAGACAGCTGAAACATCCGGCAGATGATGTCATCAATTCTTCCATATTTTTCTTGCAGCTGGGACCTTTGCCGCTGCTGAGATATTTTGGTCTCAATGCATTCCAGGTAGCCAGGACATCTTAAAGGTTGGGCATTTTGAAGTGTAAAAAAACATCACTTTGAAGTGTGCACCATTTTTGATGTGCATCTCAGTGAGCGGAGTAGCAAATTACAATCCAGGGACCAGGGACAAATGGAATTTCATGGGCTATTCTCAGTTCATTGGGTGCGGGTGGCCCAACTGCGATGCACATCCCCCAGACTCGACCGGATTCACCAGACGTGCTTGGAATCCGGTCGCCACGCTGGACCAGTCGCCCCTTTGTCGCGACGGTTGCAACAACGTTTTTGGATACTTTGGGTGCAGCCCAACAACGTCGTCCCAACAGCATTTTGGCTGTGAAGAAATCCCAAGCCTCCAACAGTCACGGGTAACGCTTTTTGGGAGCGCAACGAAGGTCCTTCTTTTTCAATTAGTTGGAATTAGAGAAAAAACAATGCATATGGATTTGGTTACAGTATGTACATAAATAAATAAATATATATATATATATATATATGTATATTGATTTTGATGTTATTCTGTACATATAAAGATACATAGTTGCAAAGGTTTGTCACTAGTACTATAGTGAATATATATTATAATGTAGTTTTCATAATAGGATACGCCATGTTCATGTGCTTATGAGAGGATCTTCAACATATCGTCTCTTCTTAGTAAACGGTTTACTGTATATGGTCGCATCAATCTATATACCTGCTTCGTTGGGTGGGTTGGGTCTTTGGCAGATCAGGTGCCGCGGTGCCAAGTGAACTTGGCACGTCCAACAGAGCAGCAGGGCATAGCAGGGCCCGAAGTCAGAACTTGTAGAAATACAGTTCGGCAATCGATCGTAGTTGGCTGGTAAATCCCTATCCCATATAATATTGGATATATATATATATATATATGTGTATTATATTAATGGATGTGTTACTTGGAACATCATCTAATTATGAACAGGCCAGTTTCCATAGCTATGTTAGATTTCCGGAGGGTAAGTTCTATGACCAAAAACAAAGAACTAAAACATTGGCGTAAACATGACGCGCATGATGCCATGATAAGATCCTCAGAAGCTAGCAATCAACCTTTGGGGACCCAAGATGAAAACGCCCAAGTTTTTGTTGATATTTTTGGTTTTGTCATGTTCTGTTCCATTCCTCCTACAAAGTCGTTCAGTTGGTTCTAGGCAAAAGCTCTCTTAGGATCAAACCTACATTGTCCCATCGCTCTGTTGGTTCATTTTTCCAATTTCCCTGCACTGCTTCATGCAAGAGATGACCAACTTTGGTTCATCCGGTGTGGCTCCCAAAAGGTTGCGGGAAGAGCCTTGCCATAGTATGAATCGCTCAGCTGCGCAAGAAAATGCGCAAGCAGGGTAGGATACTGTGTGGTAATTTAACGTAGCTATGGACAATGGCCCAGTTGTACATGTTTTACCTAAGAAAAAAATACGTTCCATAATCCATAACTATGTTAAATTACCCTGGGAAACACATCATATGCTCCACATATGCTCCATTTAGTTCATGGTTTCAGGAACACGGGATGAGGATCCCCAATGATAAAGAAACTTTTCCCCTGTATTTTCAGGCTTCAACCGCTGGACACGTGGCATCATTGTTTGCAAAGCAATGTCATTCACCATATACCCTAGGGATCCTGCGTTGCACTTATTTCATGTCATTTGTTGATGTAGATATTGTTTGGCTACCGATGCCATCCGATGTGTTTTTTTTCATGTCATTTGTGGGTGCCCTATTTGCGGGTGCCCTATTTTGTGGCATTAAGGGGCCCTGTCACGGGCTGTCACGGTAAGTCACGCTATTTACCATCAAATGTCTGTATTTTTAATAGAAAATAGTAGGCCCGCTACGATCTGTCACGGATTGTCCCGGTTTGTCACGCTTTGAAACTGGATCCCTTTATATAAAGAGTACCCCATCAAATGACTCTTCAAATTGCAGTCATTTGATGGCCATCAATGGGCTAGCATCAAACGATCTCAAAATGTGAGGATTTTACAAACGCAGTCAAATTCCTGGGTCATTCGCACAATGTGCATATATTTTGTGGCATGGATTCATTCACAGGGATTCATATTTCATCATATTTAACTATTTTTCGTAATTACATAACTATATATATAATATTCATGATATATACACATATGAGTACCTGAAATTATTGTAATACTGATTTAGTGTTGCTGCGCCTTGGCCTTTCTGAGGTTGCATAAAAGCTTCATAACCGATAGGGGTCGACCCTATACCGACACCTCATTTGTGATACCTCCGGGAGTACTGAAATCTTCACAACCGATAGGGGACGACCCTAATTTGTGCATGGCATTAAATATATAATTTGCCCGGCTACTCATATATACATTTTTTGATGAAAAATCACATCCATGGTCCATAGTACCTACACATGTTACACTATATGCTCTACACTTATGATCCATCATTGCGCATTCAAAATAACTCATACAGCACACAACTTGCCCCTTGCAGAATGCCAGTCAGTTCCCAGACCTGACCACTCACAATGGCAACGGAGCAATTCCTGTGACCATTGCAGCCATGGATTTCTTCGATGTCTTGCGCAAAGGAGCCATGCATTGGGGGGATGAGCAGACGGTCTTCACTTAGAGAGCAGAATGTAGATTCCTTCTCAATCTCCCTGCAGTGGACGATGGAACCATTTTACGATTTAAACTTTTAAGAATTGGGCAATTTTAGAGGTACTGTTAACTCACCAACGAGGCTACAATCCCCAAAATAAAAATAACATAGATTTATTGTTTAACGTTTCCACCGTGCATGCTCCCTGAAACTGTAGCCGTCTTCCTAGTCTAAAAGACTTGTAGCTCGGAGATGTTCATAGAACCATCCCCATTTGGGTCTGTATATACATGTGTGTACCCTTATTCCTTGGCTGGTTTTAAGATGTTTTAAGGAAAACATGTCAAGAAACCAGCTGAAACCATAGTTTTTGCTTGTTTTTGCCATTAAACATACAGGAGGGGGGTATCAACGGGGTTCACCATGCAGTTGGGCCCTGCATGTTTCTGCCAGGATGCACCTTTGGAGGTGCCAAAAAGTCCAAAACCGTTGCCTTTGGCAAGCGAACAAATCCCGAGGAGAAAGAGACCTCCGGCCAAAGGCAAGGTGGTGATGGGTTTTGATCGGTGGTTGTTAAATGCTTCAAGACATGGCGACATCATTTTGGGGCCACACTTTATTTGGTCAACTGTAGGGTTGGACACACTGTGTTTTCTTTTTGGTTTGGCCATGTTTCCGTGCCCCCGAAAGCCATATCTCAATCATAAAGAAGCCTTTCAATGGGAAACATTCCCCAAGTATTCTGTCACAGGAAGTGAAACAAGCAGATGCGAACTCCATGTGTAACGTTGGGATCCTGAACATCACCTTTTTGAATGCTCCGTGGAGATGATATCACCCACAGTTGTGGTGTTTGAATGGGATGGCCATCAATTCTACACAAAGTAGTTCCCCCCAGTTTTAAGTTGGTTTGGAAAACCAGCCGCAACTGCAGATATTCTCAGCTAGTTCCACCTTAAATCAGAGTTCTTGCAATAAATGCAATAATAAACCAACCAGCCTGCAACTTAGCTGTCCTGGTGGCCGCAGATTGTAGGTCCACTTCCTCGACCTCGCCCTTGGATTTCTTCAACTTGGGCGGCGGGCCATTGCAGGCAGGGGATCCAGTTACATGGAGGGATGGATTTATGGATGGATACATATATGAATACAGTATCTATAATATATATATATTATATATACATATTTGCAAAAATATTTTACCTTTTATATACATCGACATGTATACCAATAGATATAGATGTACACACAAACACAACACAACACACACACATATATATATATATATATATGTAGATAGATGTAGATAGATGTAGATAGATGTAGATAGATATAGGTAGGCATACGGATAGATATAGATAGATGATAGATAGATGATGGGAAAATAGTTGATGTTCCTGGCAACTTTGCACCAAAGGTGGAGCCTCACACGCCTCCAGCGTCCCCAAAGCCCAAGCCAAGACCACCGCCAAAGGACGGCTGTTTGATTTGTTGTTTTTTGGGGAGGCATTCTGGAAAATCCAAAAAGACTGATATGTTGATGTTGGTTGCAAACCCATTCGCCAATCTTAGACCTTTATGAATACAACAAAGAATACATGAGTTCAATATACAAAACGAGAGCCTGACCCGCGCCCTGACAGGAGCGGAGACCTGCGGCTTCTAAGGAAGGCTTTCTCTCTGACAACATGGGGTTTGAAAGCCACCAACAAGGGGATGCAAAGTGCCAAAATGGGGATTTCATGATCTATGGGTCCAATGGGTTCTATGCCCAAAATTTGAAGTTTGACATGGGAGCCATTTGGATCCTCATGATCCGACTTTTTAAATTGCGTTTTTGAAGTGCTGATGTGTGATGATTCTTGAGCCCCAAAGGAGGAGACTGATTTTTCCGGGTGCTGGTGGCGGTGACATCAAATTAAATTCAGCAAGCACTTGCAGTCACTTGCAATCGTGCAGACCAGTTTCCTGCCCTTGTGCTGGGGTCATTCTGAAGGTGAAGAAGACGTTCACCTATCTCCAGAAGAAAAAGAAAAACAGAGGCAGGGCCTCAGACTTCCCAGGACTCAGCATGCTCAGTGACTTGACCCAGAGGCGGCAACAACGCGAAGCCGTGGCTGCGCTACGTCGCAGACATCGGATTCATGTGAGCCCTCAAACGCCGGACCCCATCGCATCGTTTGACGAGATGCCCAAGAGCATCCTGGCTGTTTTTTGATCATTTGATGCTGGGAGATTTCTTTGGGTGTTTATCATTGAAGTTTGTGGAGATTTGATGAGATTTGTAGAGTCTATTCTAGAGTGATAGTTCTTGCTGATTCTTGTTTGATTCTTGTTCCATTCTTCCTGGATTTCGCAATGTGAAGGTGACTGTTGCTAGTCGCATGACCTCAACCTTGGCTGTGTTGTCTGAAAGGTGGCGTGCCTCATTGGCTGGTGCGAAATCTGAAGTCAATGGGATTTTCTCAGCCCACACCAATCCAGATGCAATGCTTTCCAGCAATTCTGTCTGGAAACCATGTCTTGGCTTCTGCTCCTACAGGCCGCTGGCACACATTTTGGAATATTGGCAATGTTGTTTGTCACGCACACACACACACACATATATATATATATATTATACAGATACAGATACAGATACAGATACAGATACAGATACAGATACAGATACATACATACATACATAATTACATACATACATACATATATATATATATATATTATACATATTATATACATATATATATATATATACACATGTTGGTTTTACCCTTGGGCAATGGGCACATCCCAAGTTTCCCTTGGTTTCCCCCCATGGCATGGCCCCATGGTTTCCTCCAACCTGCCCAAGTCTTGGAGGCAGCGGCAAGACCATCGCCTTCCTGGGGCCCATCTTGGCCACACTGGGCAAACCTGGGAAGGACTTTGCTCGCTGTTTGATCGTGGACCCTTCACGCGAGCTGGCGCCGCATGGCTTGCGCATGATGATGACGATGACGATGACGATCACGACCATGATGACCATGTGGGTTTTATGAACCCATGGCATCCATGGTCGATATTGTCAGTGGGAAGATGTTGCATGTGTTCTTCAGAAGATGTGTCAAGTATGTTATGCTCCATTGTGTCCGACCGACTCCGCACTCATCGACGTTTTGCAGACTCAGAAGATATCAGAAGACACTGCAGGTTGATGCAGGTTTCCTGCGATTACCGCTGTCCTTGACTGTCAAACTTGTTCAACATTGAACATGTGATACAACCTTTGCATGCTGCTGGTGTTTCATTATGATTCATTCTGTGTACCCTCTGGTAATTTAACATAGCTATTGAAAATGACCATTTATAGTGAGTTTTCCCATTAAAAATTGTGATTTTCCATAGCTATGTTAGTTTACCAGAGGGTATCATGCCCTCTCATTTTCGGTCACGTACGCCCACTGCGACTTACCCGACCCGTGCCGGACTGGGAACCTGCTGTCAGCTTTGAGGAAGCAGACGCTTGATGAATTCACCAAGCTGACCACCAGTCGGAACTCGACATTTCGCTTCAGCACATTTTCAATGGCTGGTCTGTTTTATATAAAACTTTCAATCATTAATATATATATATATATGTGAACTATATATATATAGACATAGAATTACATAGATAGAGCGAGAGAGAGAGAGAGAGAGATCAGCTGTTCGATGCTTTTGTTAGAGTCTTTCTATGGTTTTCGTTTTTAACATGAATACTATGACTTATAAATGAATTTGTGGTCTTCCTTCACCCACGTTGGGCATGATCAATGATCTGTGTGCCATGCTACCTCCATAAACCGATGCTGACTCTCGGTGATGGCAATGGAGAGAGAATTGTGATCCTTTCAATCATCCTTTTGTGTTCATCCATGCGTCAAAATGGGATGATAATCATACCCCTAGTACCCCGAATGTATCCCTATTAAATTCCCATTGAATCCCATGAGATCCCATTCAACTCCCACTGTTTCGCCCCGGCCCCATGGTATTTTGTCCACAGGAAGTGGAACGGTCGCCTGGTGGATCGCATGTCGGGCCAGAAGGCCGGCAACATCAAGCGCCTGGATGTCGCGGTGGCGACTCCCTTACGCCTGGTGCAGATGCTCAAGGAGAACCGGACGCTTGGAGCGCATGGGGCGCTTGGAGCATCTTGGAGCGGCCGGGGATGACTTGAAACAGATAAGAATCGTTATTGATATGGGCCATTCATGGTTAATGATGGTTAATATATGTTAATATGATGGTTCATAGATGATAAGAACATGATGAGTTATAATATAAATAGTCAGCTGGTTCATAGATGATAAGCAAATGATGGGGTACAAATAATTAGTCCTCGCACTTGTTCCTCACGCTTGTCCGAAAAGCCCTTGGTGGAATATGATGAACTTGGTCAGGGCGGATGATGTAGTGTTTTTATCGCATTGTACTGGGATTGTGTACGTGTTCAATGGGAGATTAAGACCACCAGCATACGCGTCATCAGCGGGCGCAGCATCATAGTAGGGGTGGCCCTCAGTCAGTGAGGATTTTGTGGGGTGAAGTGAAACGTCAGAAAATGATGTTGACCTAGTGGCAGGTGCCCAGCTAAGAGGTGATGATTGGGGTTTACCTGCCTCAAGCGCCAATCGCCCATGAAACTCTGGAAAATCTCGGAAACTCGGTGATTTGTGGTTCATGAACCCCTAAACCCAGAATCCACACCGCTCACTTGTTCCGCTTAATCTTGCTTGTTGTTGGTTTATCATTTATCATCTTCTATTGCATCTTATTCATGTTCCAACCTCACCAGGGATATCCATGCCCCCAGTAACTGTCATATATCTGGTGACCCAAATTGAATCCACCAGTGCCGAGGATCTCCTTGGATGCCTGTCGACACTTAGTCTTCGACGAGGCCGACAAACTCCTGGACTTGGGCTTTGCTCCTCAGATCGACGAGCTGCTGTCCTTCTGCCCCAAGGTGCTGGACGAGTCAAACGACTGTTGGCTTGGGGTATAGAACATGTCATACCAAGCTATTGGATCAGTGTGATCTAAGATGATCCGTGGTAGGGTTTGACTACTCAGACTTCACAAGGAGGTGAGACGGATTTGCACAAGTCAAAAAAGTTGGGGAGATATGGCGAGAATTGCAAGTTGACGATGCTGGCCGGAGGACGGTGGCAAACTGATGCAGACAATGATGTTCTCAGCTCCTCGGGAAAGGTTCAGCAGTCCTCCCGGCCAGTAATCGCAGCAACAGCTACAGGGCTGTGCCACAAGGGAGTGTGGTAAAAGCCGATCAAACTGCATCCAGATGCGGGGATATCATGGGATATCTACATATTACATCATGTTACCCATGCACATTGTATTCCCAAAAGCCCAAAAGAATCGGAGCTCCCCCAAAAACCCCATCCCCATCCAAAAAGTCAAGAACTCCCCCCTTCCCACACCCCCCCCAAAAAAAACTCACCCAATCCCATCCCCATCCACTTACACCCTGGTACTTTCACATGTGGAAAATTACATGAAATGGCCCATATCGAATTTTATGGATGACTTACCTAATGAAAATGATGATTTTTTGGTTCGCTATGTTACCAGTATCCCAAGCCCACACCAAGGCCACCCTGCCTCCGGTGGTGATTGACCTGGCCGGTTCCATCCTGACCTCGCCCATGCGCATCAGCATTGGCGACGTGAACGCTGCGGCGCCCGAGGTGGAACAGCTACTGGGCGCACCTAGGGCGCTGGGAGCTGGGCATAGGCACAAAACATGCAGAAAAACGAATGAAGCAAACATGGAAACATCCTATGTTTGCATATGTAGGAAATTACAATAGTTGAAAGACTTGAAAGATATAAGAACATGATCTATGAAGGGGCCCAAATGACAGGTCATGTTTCAAATAATGTAATGAACATCATTGAACTTCCATGCAGGTGTTGTTGTTGTTCTGTGTTGTTTTTTCATTCTGTAATCTTGGAAGAAACAAATTAGTGGATATTAGTGGTGTGTTTCTCCCTTCCCATTTGTCGATGTTTCTGGGGGAAACAAAGGGTATGCAGCAATGGCAAAGGAAAGATGTAGCTAGTGACACTGGGAATGGGAGACTCCAACTTTGCTACGGGGAGGACCCCCTCTCCACCAGGGTAATGCGACTCTAAGGAAGCTACTCTTCATCACGAATGAGGATGGTAAATTGTTCAGCTTCCGGCAACTTCTTCAGGCGCAGCAAAACCAGGGGAGCATGGGGAGCAGTTGGAGGTGGCCAATTGAGTCAGATTGGGAGAGATGGTGATGGGATTTGGGTGCCTTTGAGTTGGGTCGCATGTATCTAGAAAATCATTGAGTCAAGTTCGACTTTAAGGTTTCTCTACTAGGACCGTCCCTAAAGTTGGCATATGTTTTCCAGATGCTTTTAGATGAGTTAAAACATGTTAAAACCCTACAAAGGGAGTATCACACACATATCAGTGTTCCTCATTGCCCTACATCCATCTCTATCCATCTCTATCCATCTACATCCACTAAGCAGCCACGGTGTAGCTGCCGTCGGAGCGTCCCATCCGACCGCCACGTCTCGGATCTTCCGCGGATTCCGCGGGGCCAGGACGGTGAAATCAAGCCCCCTGCCTTGGTCTTTGTGCAGTCGAAGGTGTCATGGCCGTGGGGGTCCATGGGGGTGAATGGGGACCCGGCTGAAATAGTCATAAGTCATCATAAGTCAGAATGATAAGTAATATAATAGTATAATTATATATATATATAATATGCATACATATAATTGTGTGTGTGCATGTGTTTATTGTATATATATATATAAAGAAACTGATGAAGAACAAGTTGTTGAGGAACATCCCAAATAATCTTGCCTCCTTTGATGAATCGCTATGATATACTCAGCAGTCGCATTGACACCCAACCTGGCAACGGAAGGAAGACCCCCAATATCAAGTACATTTGTTGTTTTCATTGCCAGGTTCGACTGACGGATGGTCTAGATCTGGTGCTTGCATCAGAAGCAATATAGTACAGTAAACCCGCCAGCGAGACCTTCCGAGGGTACATACCACCCGTTTCTCGTGATGCTGGGGACCACCTGGCTTTCAGTAAGTGGCTTCAACAGCACCCGCAAAAGGATGGAAAACCAAACGCAATATTTGCATTGTCCCACTTTGTCTTGATACAAATCTACAAGATACAAATCTAGGGGGCCCTTGGGGAGGTGGAGTGTCATGAGTCATGCGTTCCAGTTTTCGTATGATTTGTTGCGATTTAGTATGTCAAAAGCCCAAAACAACTTGCGTTGCGCTGTCAAGGCTCGTTCCCACCTGATCCACGCCCAACACTGAGGAGCGAGCCAAGGAGCTGTTTGGTGAACTGGTCTATGATGGGATCTTTGTTGATGCCATCCATGCTGATAGAACCAAACAGCAACGAGACAACACAGTCACTTGGCTGCTGCAGTTGCTTGATGACTACATGGACTACAGGGATCGATAGAGGGTTTTACGAAGATCATCATAACCTATGAGATGGAAACTCATATGGATCCATAATTATCATGTTTACTATGGATCCATATGGATAACCTTAATATTACTAAGGGATCATCATGGAATCCAGCCATATGGATTTGCTTGTCCAACAGATGTTCGACACTGGGTCAGGGCGTACCCAGGCTCCGTATTGATTTAAGTCGCAAGCCTCATTCTGTCTCAGGTGAAAGCTTTCCGTGCCGGAAAGCTATGGGTCCTGGTGTGTGCCCCCTGTGAAATGGAGATGCTGGGAGCCCCAAATACAGCAACTCTAATGGGAAATGAGGTTCGAAACCATGCAAAATTTTCTGTCCAAACCTTGATCGGTGGCGCAGGTACAGATTTGATGGCCCGTGGCGTGGATTTCAAAGGTGCACTGGGCAAGGTTAGTTGGATGATGGGATTTTATTTATAGGAATATGGAGTAGCATTAGGAGGAAGATCATATCCCAGTGAACATTAGGTGGAAGATAATCAAAAAGGGGCAGCTAAGGTTAGCCGTGACTGTGCGACCAATGGGCTTCCCAATCCTCGCGTGGCTATGAATTAGCAGTATGTACATCAGGAGCCACCGAGTCTGAGCCAAGTCATTTCATGTCAGGTCTTCGAATATGACATTCCTTCTGAGCTTCCCACACTTGGTTGAAGAGACAATTTACAGAACTCCCCGGAACTCCCCGAGTTTTTGAGGATTTTTGACCCTGAAACCAATCCAGTAAATCCAAAATAATCGAAGTTTGACATTTTCTAAGTTACCCTTTGGGCACGAAACTGGAAAATGTATGAAAATGTACATGCTGAGCCTTTGCAGAGAAACCTTCTGGCACAGGTGTGGAGACTGCAGCTTGACAACAACGTTGGCCAATTTTGAGTAGAGAGAGAACCCTGTGGGAGTGTGAGAGAGAGAGAGAGAGAAGGGAAAAAACGGTGTTTGCCGCATTTTTCTTCTTAAAAAAACATCATTTGAAGGTATCCACCAATTCAAGACCATACAAACCATTGGACCATTTGTCCCTGAGTTGAGGTATTTAAACTCCTCAAACTGGATCAACGGGTGCTGAATGGTATCATCCGGATTGGGAAGTCACCCGCAGTTTTGATGCCTTGGGTGATGGAGACGATTGGGTTGACATTTATGTATTAATAGGAGTAGAGTGGTCATCCAATGGTCCAATGCTATATATGGTGCAGCGTTGGCCACCCCCCCCGCCCCCCCCCCCACACACTCCGAGATGGTGC
>Ga0126342_10017000_pt1 | contig 12622 bp, 13 predicted proteins | sample Cyp1metagenome_FD_92528 | JGI IMG/M metagenome (GOLD analysis project Ga0126342, IMG submission 92528) | Coral microbial communities from Lord Howe Island, Old Settlement Bay, Australia - Cyphastrea 1 metagenome | ecosystem: Host-associated > Invertebrates > Cnidaria > Coral ...
CAAGGGCAGAGAAGTATTGCGCGTAGTGATGCGTAGTGATGCGTAGTTTAGCTCCCTTTTGGCCAGGCCCCGTCACACTCAAGGACATCCCAAGGGTCGCTGACCAAGTTCGTGATGTTTTGAGTAACAGCCTGGAAGACACATTCATTATATATTCATCATTTTTTATATTATTTTTGTTTCTTTATAGTTTCTTCATTCAGATATTTCTTCCATTTTCTTCCTTTTCGTTTCTGCCCTGTGTTTTTGCATGTTTTTGCTAGCTTCTCGGCATTGCAGAGAGACTGGACATGACGGGGGTCATGTGGTCATGTGTTGATTTTCAGGCGTCTACGAAGTCCTAGAACATCTTGATGATGGGGACAGAGGGGTGCTGCAATTGAGGGAGTTGATGGAGGGAGTTGATGGATTGAGAAATTATTCGTAAGATTCGTCGCAACCTGGCAGACTGAGACTGGAAATATTCGAAGCCGAGAGATCTTAGATCCTACAATTTTGATATGTTTTGATGTCACCCTTGGACACTCTTTGGAACAACCATTTGGAGTTCCATCTGACATCATCTGACGATTTTTGGATGATTTTTTCTCCACTTGTCACAGATCAGGACACCAGCACCGTTTGGGGTGGGGTGCATTTGCCAACCAAAGTGTCGGTCGCCATCAAAATCGAAGTCAAATCAGCGGAGGCGCCAGGATTACACAGGGACTGCAGAGAAAGATAGGGCGATGGGTGAGAGGATTCTGAGCACTTTGTCACTTCGTTTTCGTTTGTTTCTGTTTGCAACATTCATGGCCCAGCAGAATCCCAGCAACATCCTTTGTGGCACACACACAAACATACAAGTATAATACGCATATGATATACAGTAAATGTAATATACATATAATATAAATATAATGTAAATGTAATATACATATAATACAAATATAATACAAATATAATATCATATAATATAATATACTATCATATCATAAAATATAACATAATATAATATATAAATTAATATAATATAATATAATATGAGTGGTGACACGCCATTCATCACAATATATGTAAATGTATGCGTATACATTGTCTCGTTGCTTTATTTCGCAGTTTGGTTTGCATGGTCGTCAAACTGTAGAATCTGATAATTCTGATTTGAATGTGCCGTTACTCGCATCTACAAACTTATTGTGGAAGGAAGTGTCATAAAGTATCTATCTTGTATTAATGTCCATTATCTATATCTACAATAGATACTTGGATATTATCTATATCTACTATTAAAGATCTATTAAAGTATCTATTATTTGTTATCTACTTGCATCATCTTGCCATGCGCAGATCGAAATGTGGGAAGAAATCGACATTATGAGAAGATTGAGGCCATGAGGGCCATGTTGGTGCCATGTTGGTTGTGGCAGACCCCATGGTAGACACCTGGTAGACACCAGATTTTCATCATGTTTCATGCCACAAACGTGCCACAACTTGTGCTAACAAACGTGCTAGTCTTGATCTCTTCTGATCTCAGATTCCGATTCAAACCAGAAACCAGTCACTAATCTGACTTCATATTAACTTCACTGATTTGACGATGATCGACTTCTTAAAACAACGGACATGTGTTGTAAGTTATCATGACATATCATGACATATCTTGGTATCACTGTGTTCTCAGTCATTTTGACACTTCGTCGCATTCGTCGTGTTATCGTCGTTGATTTCGCGAGGCATCCAAACATTTGTCGCCTTTTTGAGACCTTCGAGAGCGAGACGCAGGCAGAACACGGAGGGACGTTTTACGAAAGTTCGAGAAAGAACACACGGAGACACCTAGAGAATCCTAGAGATAATTAATGGAACAAATGGATGGAACATTGGAAAGAAGCTTTAATTACTCAACAGGTATGCAGCGGCATGCAAAGCTACTGCACTTGTCCTTACGCCTGCAGCTATGGCAGCTATGCAGTGTCTTTTTGAGATCTCACTTTTCCGTTCCTTGGGTTTCTTCTGGTGCCAATCCTCTATTCAAATTCTTGCCATAGGTTTTCACAGGCATTTGTTTCGTGTCTTTTCGTCCTTGCTTTCCACTGCTTTGCACTGCTTTGCATGTGTCACTACTCTGCAGAGTAGCACAGTACAATTATAGGGAATAGGGACATAGCCGCTGACATAGCCCGCAACAGTACCTGGCAGTACACACAGCAGTCCCCAGTACAAGCCTGAACTCTTGCAATAAACAGATTCAGATTCGGTGCCATGTAGTGTGAAGTGACGCTCAAAAGTGCAGGCTAGTACTTTGAGCAGAGTAGTGCTGCGGAGTGATCTGCAGCACGCAAAAGTGCAAAGTAATGCAGACCAACACTCTGCAATCTCGTGCATTGCTAGGTACTATCAACTAGATCCAATTAGAGCAAGGCAAGATTTTGCTGTAGAAGGAAGTAAATTGGAGTGCACGGCCCTACTTGTTTACCCATCGGAGTATCCTAGTATCATGCAGCGCAGAGTTGCTGCTTTGTAGTGCACAGCAGTACCTTGTCCTCTTATTTCCTACCTTAGCAATTTGCACAATCGCACTGTTCAGTACAAAGGATACAAAGGTACATTGCAGTCGTTTGTGGAGTCTTCTGCCACGTGGGACAGAGTGGTATTTTGATTTGGCTCTGGCTCTTCTCTCTAAACAGCATCCCCAGTGTCGACAAGAGGGAGGTGGGTGGTTACTACAACAAAGCTAAGGATATCTAAGGATGCTAGAATGACATAGAGATGGATAGGCCGTCTGGATACATGCATAGAACGTAGATCTAGCATGATCTAGCTAGATTGTGTCGCCTTTTCCATTGCACGTTTTGTGTCTGTTTAAGTTGTACCATGTGACCATGTAGTACGTTGTATTTGCATGTGTATGTCATCCATATGTTATAACATGTGACATAACTATGTTATAACATGTGAAATAACTAAGTTATTATAACTATGACCTAACTCTGACAAAACTGACTGTGTAGAGTTCTATGGTCCAATGAGTCCCCCATCGTCTACACCCGCGGCGAAGGGGGGGAGCAAAAGCTGACTTCTTACGATGTTATGATGTACTATTTGAATCTATTTGACTTCATAAGAACATGGTAAGAGTATTGCTTACAACATATTTTGAAGATCGTATAACAATGTATAACATATTCATACATGTTCAAATAAATATATTGATGCATCAAATCGATTCTCTTGGAGCAATACGCAGCGGAGAGTGTTGCCGTAGCTTAGCAGAAGTTTCCGCACCAGGCAAACTTGTACGGAGGATACACGACATCTATCGACATCTATCGACATCTCATCACTAGAATAATGCAGTATTGTAAAGAAACGTGCAAGACAAATACAGTAAAAATCTGTCGGAAACCTGCGCTTTTGCTCTGGTACACTGCCAGACAAATGTGTCAGCTCCTTTTGCTAGTGCATTACTGGGATTGCTCGAAACAGTTGTCAGCACGAATGAACCGGGTCAACTGCACTGTTGCTCTTTACCGCGGCGTCACGGATGTATCACTCGTAGCATCTGACACCATTCCGTGGACACATGTACCTGCAATAACCCAGACACATGATCATGTCATGTCATGTATGTATGTAATGTCATGTCATGTCATGTGTGTATGTATGTAATATAGCGCGCAAGCAATGCACTGCATTGCACAGTGCAACTCAACTTTGATGATGGTGATGATTGTTATATTTATCTTGATGTTAAGCTGTATCACGCAATGTCACAACCTGATCTGTTAAGACATTTTCAACGCACACTTTACCTAGGGCGATAGTGCTCAGGCCACTTGTTCCAACTTGGAAGATCTTCAAACATCTTCAAACTATTGGAACTCTGAGGTTTTCATGGTGTTGGAACTCTGCCTTGGCCGACTCTACGACAGCCTTGCGGTAAAGGACAGATCTAACGACGGCCAACGTGCTTTAAGTTTTGGGTCAATGCATGAGGCAATTGTGATGTGCTTTGCAATTTTTGTCTGAAAGTGTAAAATATCAAGAGACAGGGACGTACAAGGAGAGGAAAGAGAAAGGGAGAGAAGCAAAACTGAGAAACTGAGAAACAGAAGCACATTTTGCAAAGAGAGTTGAGGCAGTTGAGGAAACTGGAAAAAGATGGTGCGATGCTTGATCTTGGCGAAACACATTTCAACTGGCGATGCCAGATGAATGTCGGACCATGTCGGACCTCTCAAAACATGGACTGCAGACAGGAGGATGGCGGGTATGCTGTGTGCAGGCATGAGATATCATGAGATTGCTGGTGGTAGTCAGTGCATGTCAGTGCTAGTTTCTGAGAAAATTGAGAAAACTCCCAGGGCCTTTGAGACTTTAGTCTTTCAGCGTTGAGCGTGAACATGTTTGTTTACTTTCAGTGACAAACACAGCAAGCATGATGGCAAGATATGATAGATATGGCAAGCATGCAGTAAATTTAGATGATTTGCAGTAGATTTGCCTATATTTGCCTTCTGAATTGCTCACAATGGGTCAATGTTTTGCAGATCACCACGCTTCTTGCGTCAGCTGGTGCTTGCGGTCCACGCCTTAGTTTGCTTCAGCTTGAGGATGAGCAACTTAGAATCAAACTTGTTTGGTTCCAACGGATTTCAACGTTTTCTCCATGACGACGTTGAACCACGTTGAACCACGTTGAACCAGGTTGAACCACGTTGAACCACGTTGAACCACGTTGAACCACGTTGAACCACGTTGAACCACGTTGAACCACGTTGAACCACGTTGAACCACGTTGAACCACGTTGAAACGCTGGCAATGCTGAACTTCGGTCTACTCTTTCTGTTCTGAAATGTTCTGAAGACACTTAGAGACATGCTTGGAGAGTCTGACCCCGGCTGCCGCATGCTGCCGCTCAGGTGGCATGTCTTCATGATCGCAAGATTTGCCATAGGGACCTTCAGCTCGGTGCTTGAAGACCTGTTGACTGTTACTTCATGCCTTGATGCCTCTTCATGCCTTACTTGCCTTATATGCCTTACTTCCGTTACTTCCGTTACTTCCGTTACTTCATGCCTCAACTTCGAAGATGCTCTGGATTGGTCTACTTCGGACAACGTTCGTCGTTTTGGATCGTTTTGGATCGTTTTGCATGTCTCAGTTACAGTGGAACTTTCTTCGCTGTGCGACGAAGAAATGCAGGATGTGCAGTTGGAGAACTTTTTGCTCATGAAAGAAGACGCATCTTTGGAGGAGGCAAAGCAAGGGCAACGCAAGAGCAAAGCAAGAGCAAGGGATTGGAGTTCGATATAGTTCGATCCAAGCGTTGCTATAACGGCCAGCTGATATCAGCTGATATTTCCTGAGCACATCGTTTGCAAACCGTGGCACTGTTTGTTCGAGACTTTCTGGCACTTTTGTCCATGTCTGCTGAAGTCCATCCATATCCACACGTCGATTCGATTCATTTCTCTTTCTGGATCCTGCAGGCAACTCCCAAGCTCATTGACTTCACCACAGCCAAGGAGAGAGCCTAAGAGACTGGCCTATGCACACAGTAGGCACACGATGCTCCACAGAATAATCCTTCCACTGCCCCTCCGTGCTGCGTATCGCTGCGTAGCAATTCTACACTTGACGCAGTGACAGCTGCGACTTGATTTCAGCTGACGCAGAGGTCAATGTAGCTAAACCTGTGCAGGTACATTTTTGGCCAGGCAAAGACCATATGCATGCACAATCATGCATACCTTAGATACATGTAGATACATGCATGCTGCAAAAACTGACCATGAAATTTGAGCAACTTGTAGGCTGTATGAAGATATCTTTGTTGCATTTTTGTTTGGCCACCTTTGTGCCTCGCGCTTGCAGTACTTGTTCCCCTCGCTTTCCATCTCCTGTCACCTTGCCCGTGCTTTCTGCCATCTTTGGGACTCAAGTTGGACATTAACACTAACAATAACCTTCAGTATTTAACGTATGCACGTACACTTGCACACACACACACATGCACATGCACATACATACTCATACAAACTTGCATGCACATGCACATGCACGTGCACATGCAGGTGCACATGCAGGTGCACATGCAGATGCACATGCACGCACATACGCATACATACATACGCATACATACCTACATACATACATACATGCATGCATGCATGCATGCATGCATACATACATACATACATACACACATACATACATACATACATACATACATACATTCAAACTCGCAAACCCACACAGGACCGACCTCCAAACCTTCATATGTCGCCTACCTACGTACCTGCCTACCCCTAGCTAATTTCTTAACGGCGCACTTTTTTGTTGATTTTTTTACATGCAATTGTGTGCATTGCATTCTCAGGACTTTAGCGGGGGTCAGGCACGGGGTGGTTTTAAGGTCAGTCTGTGGCTGTTTGGCTGAATTTGCCCGGATGTATACACACATGTTAGCTACTGACACGAGACGTATTTGAATGTGTATGTGTTCATGTGTCTATGGCACGTTCTTTTCGCATCTAATTAATTTGTTTCCATTCCACAGGTGTGGAAACTTGGAATTAGGTCAGTTAGCAATGACCACTGCTACTTGTGCCTGGCAGATCTGTTTGTCAACCGTTGCCTTTCTCGGAGGTATTGGTGACAAAGGTCTGCACGTTGCTGCCTCAATGGCTAGTTTGGCCTTTCCGAAAACCAGCGGAATCTTGACTAACTTGACATAACTTGACTGGGATGTTCTACGTACCTCTTGGCGCCAAGATGCACCACATATATTTTTCTTCAGATTCGAACTCTTCATCTGCGCTTCAATCGAGACCCACATATGTGGCCAAAGAGATCCTGAGCCGGAAGATGGAACCCTATACCGAGAAGGCGCTGGACGGAGAGGTCAAACGAAACAAACAAAACAAACGAAACAGGTGCATACAGGTGCATCCATACAGGTTTTTTAGCTCATCGTAGTCCATTTTAGATCATTTGAGTGCATCTGAGTGCATTGAGATGTGGATTTTGTTGTCAGGTGGACATTTGGTCCCTCGGAGTGGTTTTCTTCATCATGTTCTGTGGGCATCCGCCATTCTGGGGGGAGACAGACTTTGAGATTCTCACAAAGGTCACAGACTGAGATCCAAGCTAGACCCGCATATGTTTGCGGTGAAAGCGATCGCTTTTCGGTGGCATGTGAATCGAACTTGGAATGAAAAATGCAAAGCGACCTTGGTAACAAGCTATGTAGAATGGCAGAACAATGCAGAACTGCAGTGCTCAGCATGGCACAAGGTGAAGAAGGGCATCTGGAGCTTTCAGCCTTCCACCGCCTGGAAAGGTGCGTCAAAGCAGGCGCATGGTGCCAGTATGTGCCAGTGCCAGCCGTCCGGGGGCTCCTGGTACACGAGAAAAATGTTTGTCATCAAGTATGTCAAAGGCCTTACGATTTACGATTTTCGAGTCTCCCATCTAGTTTGTTTTGAGATGTTTCAACAGATTTTGGTCATGATCTATTTCAACAGATTTTGGTTTAGATTGGGACTGGAGGGATCTTGAACATATTTGAGCTGATCCGGCGGAATCCGGCGGAATCCGGCGGAATCCGGCGGAATCTGGCAGGGCATGGACCTGATCCAAAAGATGATCGTGCCAGTGGCCGAGCGCTACTCTGCGCAAGATGTGCCGGCCCAGCCATGCACAGCCTGCTGAATCATTGATAGTATTTACCGCTGCCACTAAACCTACTTATCTATCTGTCTATCTATCGCTAGCTAGCTATCTAGCTATCTATTTATCTAACCTAACCTAACCTAAGCAAACCTAATCTAACCTAATCTAATCTAATCTATCTATCCCCCTATCTATCTATCTATCTATCCATCCATCCATCCATCAATCCATCCATCCATCCATCCATCCTGTCTGTCTGTCTGTCTATCTGTCTATCTATCTATCTATCCATCCATCCATCCATCCATCCATCCTGTCTGTCTGTCTATCTATCTATCTATCTATCTATCTTTCTATCTTTCTATCTTTCTATGTATCTATCTCTCTCTGAAACTACTTCTACTACCACGACTGTGCTGTGAGAGCGCTGTCACCGTTACCTGCTCGACTGCTTTCATTTCCATGGCCACAACAACCATACGGAATGCATCGTAATGCTTGTGATATTCTGTTGCTTATGCAGGTAGTCCTCACGAAAGGCAGGTGGCGGAGGTGTTCAACAGGAAACAGTCTTTCTGTGCATTCCTATAATCAAGAAGGATCTCAAACAGTTTGCCTGTAGGAGTTGGGGTGTTGTTTTCAAAGGTCAACGAATTTCTTTCGATATGAGGATTCAAAAACAACATCTAGGCAGACTCATGCCAAGGTATCTCATTTGAGAGTATTTCACGTAAAGACAAAAGCATCTCACATAAAACAATGACGCGTGAGTAAAAGTGAAAAACATCTTGTGATTTTTACTAACGCATGTCAGTGTTTAGTTTTTGCAGTTTTTGCGTTTTCTTGTAGCGTAAGCTGCATTTGAACTGCAAGCAGTTCTGCTGCGCGCCGATTCCAATCAGAATAATTCTGACCTGTCAAAAACAGGCAATGGACCTCAAAGGTGAAATCACTTGAAACTATGCGCGTTGCGGAAGAATTAATTCATTCAGATTTGCTTCTGATTTTTCTTGGCCACCAAGGTTAAGGTGAAACAACATTCAACAGAACGAGCTAAACAAAAGCATGAAACACATTATCACTGTGATATAGATCAGTTTACATAGAGGAAGTATCAAGAAACACGGGTTAATGAATCAATTTTCAAACTGAATAAACCTATTGATTTTAGAGGCTCAGGGTCTAGAGAGGGAAGCGCGCAAAGACAACGCAGCACCTTCGATAGAGAGACCCCAAAGAGCACCCGCCAAAACACCTGCAACGCAGCCCAGACGCCCGACATGTGCCGAGTGCGGCCGATTCATAGAGGGAAAATTGGCCTCTTTGAAAAAGCTTTGAAAAAAAATGAAAAAATTGGGAGATCGGAGCTTTGGTCGCGATTCCGGTCGGTTCCGATCGGTTCCGATCGGTTCCGATCGGTTTGGTTGAGATTTGGCGGATGAAGCGGCACAGGAGGAGAAACCGGAGAAGGAGGAGGTAGTGCCATAGCAAGAAACCCAACCGGTGTGGGGAAGAAAGCGTTCAGGAACTCAAGGAACCGAGAAGTTTCACCATGCTTTGCCGAAAGGCATGCTGGTTTCAGCCGAGCAACGCCTTCAAACTCACGACGTCCCTTGCAATCTTCCATGGTAGCAACACATCATGGCAGATGTCAAACCCCTTTTGCAAGGAACACCACACAATAATAACTGGAATGTAGTGTTGTGGAAAGCGTTGGAATAACAATTATACATTCTAACTTACGATTTTTTCTCCCAGAAACGTTCAAGCACGCAGTGAGGAACACTTAAAACGCGGGTCATTTAACATGACGTACGGTATAACCGTGTTTTGGACACCTCGTCAAGCGCGCTGAAATTGGTGGTGCTTGTGTCCTTACATGCGAAAACACCATGTGCGGCCTTTATTCACCTTTTTAAGCGACCAAAAGACAGCAATGTCAATGGACGGGATCACACACGCACACAGACACACACACACACAGAAAATGCCGGTAAAACGCAAATTATTGACTGTTTCATATTGTTTCTCAAACGAACACACAAAAGCATACACCATTTGAGGTTCGTTTTCGGTCCAACGTAGGTCTGACTATTTTTCCCACTGTTGCTGCGACAAGTTCAAGGGCGCCCTACTGCTGCTTTGACTGCTGCTGTTGCTTCTGGTTCTAGAGCTGCTGAGATTGTTCCCTATTCATCGCAGCGTTCTCTTTGAGGATTCACGGTGAAAATGTTTGGAAAGTTCACAAGTCGCAGAGTCTCAGAGTCTTGACAGTCACCTTGAGGTGCTGCGGCACGAGTTCTTGTTGAGTTGAATCTGCACGTTTGCGGTTCATCCCAAAGGGATGCCGGGATACCACCGGAACAACGAACCGCAACACATCGACATCGACTTGTGCGAAAACAAAATGCGAACAAATTTGACGGAGAAGAATGGACCAATGGACATGGTTTGACCATGTTTGACCATGTTTGACCAACATGCCGCAACATGCCACACTTTCATGATCTTTCATGGTTTGTTGCAACTTGGCGTATGAAACTCCATTCAGCGAAGCTGCTCGATAGCCAAAATGCAACCATGGCATCTTGCCCTTCGAGAAACATCCTAGATTGCATCCTGCATACAGTTTTTTTTAAAACATCATTTCAACTTTTGAAGAACTCCTGGCCCAACCAAAGATACCAAACAAATTAGATAAATTAGTGAACCGCCAACTGGACGCAGAATTTTTGACCACGAGTAAAACCGGTCTTTTGAAGTTCAGGGATGCTTCGCAATGGCAAGGCTTTTCACCGCTGCTTTGGGCGTGATAAGTTTGATCACTTTTCCATTGCGAAGTTGATCCTGTTTCGCTTTTGCGTTTTTTGCTCGCTCTTTCGCCTCACTTTGTGCGACTGCTCGGTGAGTCTACCACGGCGGCTTTCAGATCACTCGGCCATTCCAACTGGCGATGTGGATTCGCTGCAGATTGTTTGGCAAAACGGTGATTCCATTTGGAGTCAGAAAATTGACCGAAAGTTTTGCAAAGCCACGGGCGAGTCGCTGTTGGTGAACCGATCGCAGAGCTTAGCGTTTCCAGGGAATGGTCTCGCTGCTGCGGTGGCCACCAAAGCTGGCTTGGCCGTTGCATGGAAGGACACCGGGGGCCTCTTTTTGACGCTTGGAGAAGGTTGGAAACTCAGAAACTCAGGGTGGTAAACATTGGTAAACTCGAAACTGGAAGATTTGGATCTGGAAGGATTGGGATGGGCTCGGGAACACTTTCTTTGGCTACGGCATGCTACGGCTTGGAAACAGGGAAACCATGGAAAACCATGGAAAACCAAGGAAAACCAAGATCCTGGGAGTCCCTGGGAGATTTGGGAGTTCGAAAAACGCCTTTTTTCCCACAGAAGACTGCGGGTCAAGTCTGAAGAGACCCAGTCTTCCATTGTGTCGTCCAAATACGCAAAAGTCTGGAGCTAGCGCTCAAAAGAAGTGAACAGACAAAAATGCAAACTGTATGATACCGTATGTATGTTTTATATTGTTCTATCTGTTTTGTTTTAATTGAACAACGAACTGCGAACAACATGCACAGGCTATACAAACTGCGACTTCAAAAAAGAAAATCAAAGCCATACGATAGCGAATACGCTTATAGTTATATAAACAATTGAGATCAATCCTTTCCTCCAAATAATAAACGCCCCCGTCCCCAATAAGAAGCACCTCGAGTAGTTTTAGATTATTAGGCCCAGGGTGTATTTTATTAGGGTGAGACGCTTCCCCTGAATAATCATACGTAGTAAAACCTCAGTTAGAAGACTAAGATTTTTGATTTTGAACCCGATCAAATTCCTCATCAACATCTAATTAAAATCTATTCAACAATTTGATTTGGACGCTTCCTCCTCATAAAATTAACACTGCACACACATCAACACATTATTTTCACAAGTAGAATTTTCCATTTCAAAATCAATCACATCCCTCATGAAAGTCTAGTTGAGATATTGCCACACATTGGATTACGAAGTTTTTCCCTCAATAATCACACCAATACTTCGGTCAATTCCTTTTGAAAGTGATGAATAGTACCAAGGAATACATTGGATACAGAATATCGGTCTTAAAATGTTCACTTCAAATTCGGTAAAATCCTTTTTGAACATTGGATACCGAATATCGGTCTTAAACCTTTCACTTCAAATTCGGTCAAGTCCCTTTTGAACATCTAATCAGCATATTGCCAATTTTTGACACAAAATTGACCCGCCGTCTAAACCGCCTTCCATTTTTTTCATAGACCATCTGGTGTGGTAGAGGAAATGGCTGCTAGGAAACATCGAGTTCAGAATCTTGGATTTTGATATTAACTTAGTTGTCTGAAAGTTAATATGACACAATATGACGATATTTTTGGGGTAAACGGTGTTATCATCATGTCATGTTGGTAGTTCAACAACCCAAAAATGAGTCCTTTTGAGTTCACCCTGAGACCGTTACAGCACTTGAGCCTCTTTGAGATTACACTCTTGGGCGCTAAAATCGACTTCGAAAGATTTTGAGGTAATTTGAGGTAATTTATGTTGCAATTGAGACAGTTTGTTTTTTTGAAACATTTTGAGTGTTTTTTCTTTTTGGTTCCTGGCTATTTGGTAATGTCTTGGCATCAAGCTTGAGACATACATCTCCAATCAGCCACTTCTTTCATTCCAGCGAGCTGTTCTGAGCCAGTTAAGTTGCACGCAGAGAGTGTGCGAAACATTTTGAGATTTCAACATCCGAAAATGGCCTCTCAATTTCTCTCAAAAAATGGCCGAGAAGATTCTGTCAATTTTGGTTTGTTTCTGTAAAAACTCCTGCAGTAAAACCATGTATTGTACATATCATCGTACTACTCTGTAGCGTTGGTTCAAAACAGTGCCAGCCGCTTACCGGTCTAGTGTAATTTTACCCCATTGTCGGTTGACC
>Ga0126342_10017001_pt1 | contig 12622 bp, 13 predicted proteins | sample Cyp1metagenome_FD_92528 | JGI IMG/M metagenome (GOLD analysis project Ga0126342, IMG submission 92528) | Coral microbial communities from Lord Howe Island, Old Settlement Bay, Australia - Cyphastrea 1 metagenome | ecosystem: Host-associated > Invertebrates > Cnidaria > Coral ...
CGGGCAACGGCTCCACAACAAACTCCTAGCGAGCGGTTGCGAAACAACAGCCTCCAAGGCGAGAAACCAACAGCCAGACATCTTTTTCGAAACTCGTAGTCGTTGCCGTAGTCGTACTCGTAGTCCTAGTAGTAGTAGTAGTAGTAGTAGTCGTAGTCGTAGTAGTAGTAGTAGTAGTAGTCCGACAAGGGTCAAATGTCTTATTCCCTGGCGCGCTCCCCCTTGCGTCTGCCGGGGTCGGCGGATACATATATATTGGTACATATCATATCATATATGTATATACACATTATATCCATATTGGCAGGGTGAACCTGTTGGCTCGGCTCGGCTCAGCCAAATGAGTGCCTTCACCTGCGCAGCCGAGGTGAACGCACTCTGCTCTGGAAGGTGAAAGCAAGCAGTGGAAGCATTATCATAGAATTGGATGATGGGAAAATTTACAGGAAACCCCTATATTTGATGGTAAAAACCATGGTTTCCTGTAGATTTTCCCTTAAACCAATCCATTGGCATTAGCCTCCAGCAAACTAAGATCTCTAATGTGGTTAAAACAATAATAAACCACCCATATGTTGATGTTTTTTTTGCACCCATTTATGGTGATTTTGGGGATGATTGATTATTGTTTAACCCACATGATGGAAATCGATGAGAATTGCCCATTTATGGAGAATTTACCATCAATGGTTATGGAGAATTGACCAGCAATGGTAATGGATTTATGTATTTATGGATCATTTACTATACATGGTGAATTTCCATAACTATCTTAGTTTACCAGAGGGTATCCATAAATGGATAAACCATAAATGTATCGTTAACTACAACTAATGGGGATGTAGGTGTCCTCAAAGTCAAACATGGCTGGGAAATCCTAAGAAGTGGGGGATCGTAGCTACGAAATGATGGATTACCCTCTGGTTATTTAACATAGCTATTGAAAATGGCCATTTATAGTGAGTTTTCCCATTAAAAACGGTGATTTTCCATAGTTATGTTAGTTTACCAGAGGGTATCGATTACCATGTTTGATTACCGGAGGGTAGCCTCTGGTTATTTTTCACGTAGCTATAGAAAGATCCAGCATTTTGAAGGTGTGAACCATCTATTTCGATTAGGGCCATGGCTTAACCATGGCGAACTGTTAGTCATAACCAGAGGCTAACCAATCAAAAATGGGGATTCAACCGAACAACAAAAATGTCAGCAACAACATTGGATTTAACAAAGAATCCATGTGGAGTACTGGGATCCCAGCTGGATGTCTGCAGCCAATGGCTTTGTTTGAAAATAGGCGACCCTCAAAATTGGATGGTTTAATTGGAATTATAAACCATGGGAGAGATCTTATATTGGTACCTGAAAAGATGTTTCAGCATAAAATCAGTGTGAATTTGATATCCGGATATCCCCCATTTTCAGACAGGGCCTTTTACAAAACTCTTCCATTGACAAATCTGTTGCGAAATTGTGAGCCACTCGTTCCCTGCCCCTACTGTAAACCCATTTGGATTCTTTGCTACGAGCAGCTGGTTCTTTGCCAAGCTGCTTGGCCATTCTTTGGGCCAAAATTGATGGAAGTATTGGGAACATCTGCGTCACAGTTCACTCATGTTCACTCCCACTGCAAAAATGACCCCATCTCCATGACTTGTGGGCCAGATTGATGGATTTGAACTTCATGAAGCCTCTGTTGAATCGCAAAGGTGTGATTTCGCTTGGGGCCTAGGATCAGATCAGATAGAAAGATGCGGATAGAGATGACGAACAAGAAGACAATGATGGTTGATGATGATTGATGATTACTGATGATGATTGATGATTATTGTTCTTATTGCTGTTGTTGCTGCTGTTGACAATGTGGAGGAGTTGATCTGTAACATATAGATAGAAACCTCATGGCCGACCTCACATCAAAGCGGCCTTAAGCCATGTCGGTTTGAAGATGGCGAGGTTGGCAATGACGGCATAGGATTTTCTGGACGTGGATTGTCACAACAAAAACTGGTGACTTTCAGGGACGAAAAAGTGTTGTTCGACCTCACTAGAAGTCATGGTTTGTTTTTGGGTAAATCTCCAAAATATCCCAGCTTTTCCATATGGTGAATCGCCAAAAAAATCAGGCAGATTTATCACCACATCTTTCAGATTTATGGTGATATTTTTATCCAGTACAAATCCCCATTATACCATCATTATAAATTATTACACATCACCATTCTGCCCCATCAAAATATCACCATTGAGCCCTCTCAAAAGATCACACATCAGTTATTAGTCAAAAATCCCCATTGAATCCCATGAAGTCACCATAAATCTCACTATATCCTCATAATCACCATACATAATTGTTTTTTATCCAATGAAATCCATTCACATCCCCATGTTTGTTGGTTAAGTTCCTATACTTGCTGATGAGAGACCAATTCAGCCAGTTTTGTGATATGTTGTGATGTTCTCAACCATTGTATCCCCAGTACACCACAGTAAATCATCATAAAACACCATATCCTATAGATCCAAGTAGCTTCTGAGGGAGTATTTGGGGCATGATTTGGGGGGTTAAGTTCCTTCTCAGCAAGTATTTGGATCCATAGGGATAAATATGTTTCACGATAAATAGGTGGTATAAACCATTCCCAGTCTGGCATTGTTTTCCCCACATTAAAATATATTATTCATCATTCTTCGATGTTGCCAGAATGAGCCAAGTGGCAAATACATCGGTCATACTGATCACTGGTTGTATTGGTAGCCCAGTTACTTTCCGCTCAACTAATTCTTGCAACATCACAAGTTACCAACAAAAGCATTATAAATAACCATAAATCGCGACAATTCCATGGTTAATCACCATAAATCATTCTAAATCTCCATAAATCCCCATAAATCAACTATAAGTCACCATGAATCCAGTATAAATCACCATAAATCGACGATAAATCCACCATGAATCAGCCAAAATCCACGTTTGTTTCCCATTAATTTTCAACATGAACTGGGTTCCACTCCACTGAGGCACAACTGTCACGTTTCTGCGGGCGAGGAAGTGGTAGGCCCCAAGGAAGGTGCGAAGACTCGGATCATATGATGAGAATGACAGTTGATGATGGCTAATACTTTATGATACTCCCTAATATAGATGATAGTTAATAGTTAATTGATAATGTAGTTAATTCATATTAGTTAATTAAGTTAATAATACTCTGTAATAGTTCATATGATGGTTAATGATGGTTCATGATAGTGAATAGTTGTGATGGTTTCTGTTGATGGCTAATACATATATGATACTTACGATGTGGAGTTCACCGTTATGGATTTAAACAGCGCGGTAAGGGCGTTCTCTATGATCAACACAAGGGATCTATGGAGGTTTTTTAATGTGATTTATATGATCAGATTCTGCGGAATATCAAAGGGGTGAGTCATAGATGTTCAATAGATGTTCAATAGCTGTCAATAGCTGTTCATGGAATATCTGTGAGTCTTAACAATAGGTGTTCAATAGATGTTCAATAGCTGTTTAATAGGGATTTAACCATCAAGAATAAGGACCTGACCATATTTGATATTGGTGAACAATGTTAAATGTTTAGTAATGTTTTAATGGTTAATAGTCTTGAACAAAGGTTGATAATTATTAACAGGGACGAACTACCCAATCATTGTGGATTATAACTATCAAAAAATAATAACCAACTATATATGTATATGGGGATGGGTCAAAACCCTGGTACCTAGTGAACCCCAAAATAGCTGGTAAATGGATGTTCATCCCACTAAAAATGTATCTATAGGTATTGACCCATACCCATATATGTATGTATGTAGTGTTTTGTTTTGGTTTGGGTGTGTCTTATTTAATTTTTTGATTGGGTCATCAGCCAGTGGGTTGATAGTGGGAAGCAACTGGCTTACGATGGGATTTATACTGGTTTACTATTATTATTATTAGTTTAATCCCAGAGTAAATCCCATAGTTTACTAGTAAATCCCATAGTAAACCAAGCAAAAGCAATGTTTACTATTAATCAACTGGTGAGTAAAGTGATGTGCTACGTGATTATTAAACCAACACCCACAGTGATTAAATCATGAGAATGGGATTGCTTTTCATGATTTGAAGAGTCATTGATCTACTTGAGATGGAAAACATGAAGGGTCCACTGTTCATAAAATGGGAATGTGGTAAAACCGATGATAAAACTCCAATGTTTGATGGTTGGTATCAACCCAATTTTAGTAAAATTAGGGATGGTTCTTTATTTGATTTATTTGGTTCATCACATTAATAGGAACGACATTGCGATATAGTAATTTAATTAATAGATAGTGGAAAAAATACTACATTATTTAAAAATGACAAAACTCATGGGAGTTCACTGGCATATGGTAATGGAATTCATAATGGGAATATAGAGGTAATATACTGGGAATATGTAATGCACATAATCACAATATAGGCATATAGTGGGCATCAAAGAAGATGTCGCCGTTCAAAACCTGCAGAATAATTGGAATATAATGGGAAAATTTACGATATAGCAGATTTTATTGGAATTAGAAGAATATTTCAAGATATGATAAGATTGGGATATAATGGATGTGATGGAATATAATGACAATAACATTAGGCTTTGCGAAGTGTTTCCCATACAAGGTTATCCCAGTGACTGGTCGTCCAGACATAACATTCATTTGGTTCTGACCCAAGACCATCAACCCCTCAACACACAGATATTGTTCATGTCTAGATACCCTCTGGCTATTTGACTTTATTTAACATGGCTATGGAAAATGGTCCGTTTATAGATGGAAAAAAAAACGATGATTTACTTATTTAAAAATTATGATTTTCTATAGCTCCCTTCAGCCAGAGGGTATTGATTACATCATCCCATTTTTTGGGTGCTCAATTTTGACACATAGCCGGGCTAATGAAGGGAATGTCAGGATATCAGTTGATATCTGTCTCCGGTCTTCGTACATTTTTCAGACTGGGATGTTCAAAATCTGGAAACAGTGCCATTGGGGTTTCCTCAATTTCCTCCAAAGAATTTGGAAGTTGAATTTACTCTCAGAAATGGCAATTCCTGAGATCTTAAGAGTAAATCACAATGCTGTTTGTGCTCTCCCTTCTTTTTCTGAGTTCGAGGTTCGTTGTCCCCATGTTTTGAAGTGGTTGGGAGCTCATACCTCTCAAGCCTGAAACCAGTTTGACCACCCAGTGGCCCAGGTCTTCCAACGTGGTTGGTGGAAGTCGTGGTTTCAAAGGGAACACCTCGCGAGGCTTGAGCACTCAGGATCCCAGTTGAGAAGATTTGAGTGGTTAGTAGTGCTAGTAGCAGGATAAGTACTAACAGGAGTTTTTTGAAACAGGAGTAGCAGTAGAAGTAGCAGCAGCAGCAACTTGTTTTACTTCTTATTAGTAACGTATTGTGACAGGTTACAAACCCACTCACATTATTCAGGGTCATCGGCGAGTTTTGAAGGGCCTTTATACTGCAAGTGGGGTGTACCGTAACTGCGGTAACGGGTCATACCTTTGGGTGATGAAACCTGGTGGTATGCTATGCAGGGATATCCAACAAGGCAGATCGTCATATCGTAGCCAAGCCAGCTACAGTATGCTACAGTGCCAAGGATCTATTCATTGGGTTCCTCATCGGGAGTATTTAATTCTAGGGTGAAGGGACAGGAAGGGATTATTCATGAAACAATCCATCGCCAGGTAGACCAGGTTGCTCGAGCAAGCCATTCTACCTAAATTGCAGCAATTTTTCAATGGAACATGATCCTTCTCCAGATGGGTAAAATCCCATATGACCCATCTCACTAAAAACCCATGTAAATCACCACTTAAGTAACTTAACTATAAATCCCAATTCGGAATCACTATATGTTATATAATTAATTATAGTAGTCACTATATGTTATATAATTCCAGTAGTGTATAGTGTATATATATATACCATAAGATATCCCCAATGATTTCCCAATGATACTGTCACGTCCATTTGGACGCTAGCTCCTGGTCTCTTTTAAACCCATGGAACCCGTGCGTTGCGAGGCGTTAGACTTCCTGCTGAAATTGGAGGACTGGCCATGGGGAATCGCCATTTTTATCACCAATGGAGGTGGATATTTGGGGAAAATCAAGTATTGCTTAACTATTACAGTATACAGGATGGGGCCCACCAGTTATGTTTGTTGGTTTATAACCCCATCCAAATATAGTTGTAAGATGTTGTAAGTATCATACACTATGGTTATTATAGTTATAAACCAACTGGACGCTAACTATGGGGCCCCATCCTGTAGTTATAAAGGTTACCCTTTGGTAAACAAAATTACTGACTGTTGGCCTATTTATAGAAGATACATTGATTTACCTTTGAAGATGGTGATTTTCCACGGCAAACTGTTAGTTTGCCAGAGGGTTTTGCACATGAGACTTTTGGGTGATTCTCATTTACCACATAACTGCATATATATATGTATATATGTGACAAACTATCCAATATATATATATATACAATATACCGTAATATGTATGCCATGATCTGATTTGATATTATTTGATCTCAACTCAAGAGCAAAGAACCCTGAGTTGGCCTGAGGGAGACGCAGACCTGTTCTAGCAACCCCAACCTCCGTGATTCTACATGTGGGTTTGTCTCAAGAGGGTACCGCAAAATCTCATGGTTGATGCCCACTTTCACATTGGTTTCATGTCAATGTCATTAGGATATCTTAGAATGTTTTGACAAGCCCACATCATATGGTTATTTATCCCATGTTTCAGAAAATGTCCCACTTGCCCTCTGGTAAACTAACATAGCTATGGAAAATCACAATATTTAATGGGAAAACTCACTATAAATGGCCATTTTCAATAGCTTTTTGTATGTTTACCAGAGGGTATGTTCCCTTCCCGAAATGATATCCCCTTAAAAAAAAAACGGGGGGGTTTGAAGTGCCACGTTGGATTTCAGGAGGAAGTTCAGGGAAACGTGCACGTTTCGTAAAGAGCAGCGAGCCTCCATAGGCGCCGTGGGCCTGGCGATAGGTGATACAACACTGATATTAATAATCAGGTGGTAGCACCTAACAATGGTTGATACCTAGTTATTAGATATTAGGTGCCACAAGCTTGTCATTGTTAGGTGAGACAGTGGAATGATAACAATGAAACAAACATCAAGACACCAATAATGGTACCCTCTGACTATTTAACATAGCCATGGAAAATGGCTCATTTATAATAGATGGTTTACCTATAAAAAATGGTGATTTTCTATGGCTATGTTAAATAACCAGATGGTAACAATAATAATACTAGTCGTCATCATTAACAGTTGTCAATCATCAATCATCAACCATCCGAAATTGTAGCCATCTGCAACTAGAGGTTTATTATCGGGTTTACCGGTTTACCACATTAGTCCAGACACAACTGGAATAGTTTTGCTGGTTTATTCAGATTTAGTCTGCCCATTTTTGAGGGTGCCTTGAGGGGCTGAGTTTTCGTGAGTTTTTGGGTTGTTTTCTTAGACTTCTTATGCCTTCTTTTAATGAAACTCATGAAAATCACTGATGACATTATCATCTTTTCACTTTGGCGAAAAATTGCCTGTGAAGTGACAGTGCTTTGGCGATGTTCATCCGAGCTGAATTGAGGTGGTAAATATGTAGCGCGCGAAGGATGAATTCACATCGCCACACTTTTTAGATGGAATTCATTGATGTTTACCGTGATGTTGCAACTGTCATGATAACATTGACCAGACTTGGATGTTCTATTGACCTGAATGGCACTTTTATCAACTTTTATCTGTTGGAGCGGGTTCTTCCAGCTGCTGCTGGATAGGTACCACTGGGCCCGGCAGCGCGCTTCAGGATGTTGGCGCGTTGCACATTTGAATTACAGCAACAGAATCGATTTCTAACTCTTACGAATGGGTTTGTCTTCAACTTGGCTATAGTATCGGGTTTTTTGCCAGAACATCTGGTAATATGTATGGCAAAATGATGCTAAGGTGTCATAAACTGTTGGGACTTGTGGATGCCTGATTTTCAGATATTTTCAGACAAACCCAACTGGTGGGTCAGCTCACCGATTTTCACCGAGCTTTTTTGCTGTGAAAGGCGTGGGTGACTTAGCTCCCAAATGGCAATGGGTCAATGTATGTCAATGTTGGGGGCAAAATCTGTTACCATCTGGTAGGTTGCCATAATCTTTGTAAATGGTCCATGGCTTCCATACCAGGGGCTATTTGGAAGTCATAAGTTTTGACCGATCGCCATCTAGCTGTCAGAAAGTTATGTCTCTGCTGTCGTTTCTTGCGCTCTTGGCCAGCAGGGGCAGTACAGGATCCGGACATCGGACGCTGAATTATTTAGGGATGCGGAGTGGAGGTGACTCGTGGTTGATATAAATTACATGATATTACCAGTTACATCCAGTTACCATATACAATCAATATCGGGCTTTCCTGAGTTTCCTAAAATCTTGGCTTTGTTCAAAGTTTTCCAATGGGAAATCTACTACTGATACTACTGGAAATCGATGAAAACATTGAAGCAAATCCCAGAAATGGGGGTACCCCAGTCGTCACCCGAGGTTTCAATATTTAAATTCTCTAATTTTTGGATGATATGGGGCTACTCCTATAGGAACCCCTAAAACATAGATAGGGTTCATGGAACTGGGGAAAATTATAGAAAATATCTATGTAAATTTGGTGAGTTTGGAAAAAAAACCTTGGTCATTTGCTGTTATCTAATATGCATATACTGATTCCAGAGTTTATCAGATGTTATAGGTTCGTATCCAGAGACAGAAACTCCCAATGACTCATTTTCCCTCTGGATTCATTGTGGAAAAATTCACTACAAGCTGGTGAGCACAAAGCGTCAGCCTTGACTCTTTGGGTGATATATCATATCCCCACGATATGTAATAATTTACAATCCATTGAACATGATTAATTAATTAAATGTATATCATCCCTATATTCAATGGATAATAATCTTGAATATGACTAGATAGGATATGGATGTTTTTTGCAGATATTCCTATGTTTTCGTGAGATGTTTTGACATTTCCATATTCTAGATATTCTATCTACTCCAACATGAATCATCCCTATAGATCCAAGTACCTTCGGAGAATTGGGGCGGCATGTGGGGGGTTAAGTCCTTTCTCAAGTAGTTGGATCGGGTATACGCCCGAGGAAACCCCACAAGACCTGGCATTCAGGGGCTTATTATGGGGATAGAACTGGAGTTTTGTTTGGCATGTTGCCCAGCTCCAAGATATATGGATAGATATGATAGATATGGATAGTTAACTCATCAATGGGAATTTCAGGATCCTAAAATGGAGGTACTGTACCATATAAGGCCATATTTTGTGGTGATATTCACTTACATAGGTCTTATATAGGCCTTATATATGGTAGGTACCTCCATTTTGGGATCCTGAAAATCCCATTGAACTCATGAACGGAATTGTAGGACCTACAACCGAAGCCACATGTATTCTCTCGTGGAGCATAGGATCTACTCCGCCGATCCAGCGACCTGGATGTGATACCGCAGACAGCAGATGGGACGGCCAATCGAACCGACCGACTGAAATCCATGGCCGAAAGATATCAAGGGTTGATGGGTCAAGATAGTTTTCGGGAGTTTACTACCTGATTTATTGGGAATTATGTCTACTAATTAATGTTGTTTGTTTAAACCTATTCGTCCTGATTTTTCATGACTCAGATCGGTGCTTGTGAAGATCACCCAAGGAGGCTTTGACATGTTATGATCACTATTAAGATTGGTCCATGTTGGTCCCATTTGCTGATCGACTTGCTCACACAAATGTCAGCTTGAAGACCTACTGAGGCATGGTCAAAGCTGAGGAGAACCCAACGATTCAAAAAAGGGCCACAGCACCGGTCAATTTGAATGGGCTATGTTGGCTAGTCAATTCCACCAGCTGGTGTGGTTTGCAACCTGGTCTGCAATGATGCAAAAATACTGGTTAGTTGTTTGACGCCATGGTTATTGCATTTGACATCAATGGGCTTCAGAACTATTCAGAAGCCTCAAAAATTGGTGCCTTACAGCCTTCAATACAGCCATCCTTTCCTAGTTGCCATTGACTCTGCCTCAGTCCCCCAGCTGGGGCTGTGGTGCTCTGCATCCCAACGGGTCGCTTTTTCAATTGCCGCGACGGCCGCGGACCGCTCCATCTCTTTTGCGCTTCAAAAAGGGGGACGGGGAGGCATCGGCCTTACTAAGGCCCGGGGGTCAGCCCATGGCAATGGGAATTGACATGAATTGACCATTTTCAATGGGAAAATCCATCTATAAATGGATCAACATAGAGGTTTGTCCATTGCCACGTGAAAAAAATATGTAGAAAAATCAAGGCAAATGATGGTTAATTAACCGGTTAAACCATCAAGACGAGGCTATTAGCCGAGTTGCCTGACGCGTCGAGTTGCAGGGGGTTGACCTCAAGGATTACCATGGTGTAATGGTCCTTTTCCAACGTTTTGTTTGGGCATGGGGGGATGGATTGAATGGGAAGGTCTAGTGATTTCAGGGCTGGATGGAGCTGGGCCGTTGGATGAGGCTATGTTTGGCTCAAAGACCTACCAGGTTTCCATGTTTTTTGGTGGATCATGGTGGATCCTTGAAATAGATTGCCATAGATCATGTGAGTAAAGCAATAAGAAACCAGCATAAACCAGCCATATGTTGATGGTTTATAGCACACATCTACGGTAAATTTGGGGAAGGTCTACTCTTGCCCTACTAACATATATATATATATATAATTATATATATATCTATACACCTTCTTTCATATCCCAGCCACAGGACTGACAATGAATACCCTCGCTTGAATCGGTTCTGTTCCTTGAGAATCTACGGAGGAAAACGGTTGATCTCCCACCTTTACAACTCACCTTTCAACGTTACATTTGAGCTTACTATAGTCATATCACTAATTCACTACTAATATCTATATAATTGTACTAGTTGTTTACAATCAGAAGATTTCTTCATGAATTCCTTCCCCCTTTGTGGACAAAAACCAAATTTTGCATCATCACAGCCATTGTCTAAACGCGCTCAGCCAAAGCTGCTGAGTTTCGCCAGGGTTGCCCCTGAAGGGGGACATGGCACGCCTGGCACGCGCAACGGATTTGGTGCAGGCAGAAATCGAACTCGAAGAGGTGAAAGAAGCTCTGCGTGGCTGGGATGATGTGATGTACCCTCTGGAAGCAACACACTTGCAAAGCGATGGGAAATTTCACATTTTTTCAAGGTTTTTCATGGGTAAATCAATTATGTCTATTGCCATGTTCAATAGCAAACTGTTAGTTTACCAGATGGTAGAGTTTGAGCAAATGTTGGGGATTTGACATGATTTGACCATCAGAAATGGGTTGTTTTGGGTTTAGCATCAGCAAAAAGGAACATTTGGGGATCAAGAACCCTGGGAGAGTGGAGAATATGGATGGTAAATGCAGAGTTTTCTAACAAACAATTTGTGATTTGTATCATCAAACATAGTGATGTTCTTGAACAATCAATAAAAATAAGGAGTTGATCAAAACTACAACCATGGGTAGTGAAGAAAAAAAGAACGGCCTAGGCTACAAATGTGGTGACTTTGCCAACAAGAATGAAGATTTAAGCAAGGACGATGTGGATTTGGAAAGCAGATTACGATTTTTGGCCATGGGGAATGAACAACATGCGGTTTAATTGGCAAAATTTGGCTGCCATAAAATCTGGGTAGATGATACATGGGGAGTTTGATGGACAAAAAATTGGGGAGCATTTTGCCCGTCAAGATCTTGAAAAACAAACAACATGGATTCTGCCCAACATGAAGGTGTAATCATGCAAACACAGTAGAATGCAGTACTAGTTTTTGTTGGGGAAAATATATATTCAATATATTTTTAATTTATATTTAATATATATATATAATATAATATATTATAATATTATATATTATAATATTATATATATACATAATATACATATATATATACATAATATATATATGTGTGTTTTATACTGCAACTTATTATAGGGATAGCTATTTGCCAACAGTTCATGGATTCCATGGTCGGCCGTTTGGGGTCGAAGATTTTTCTGGGACTAGGGGGATGGTTTTCATGTCCCCAGCTTTCTTCGCATGGATATGAGCCATTGGATCACCGGCCCTGCATATTAATATAGGTAACAGATTATATATATATATATAGAGGTTAGGTTAACTATGGTTTATGGATGTTTATGACTTTTATGGCATATATATATATATACTGGTTGGTGGTTTGGAACATGTTTTTCCCCACCTGCCAGGTGAGGGTTGTTAGATTTTATGTCAGTTGCCTCCTCCTCCTTCTCCTCCTCCTCCTTCTCCTCCTCCTCCTCCTGCCGCCTCCTCCTGCCTCGTCCTCCTCGTCCTCCTTGTCATCCTTGTCGTCCTGCTCAACTGCGACTCGCGATCCACAGTGTTCGCTGTCGGACCTCAACCACGACCATCCACGCCCAGTGTTCCCTGCCGGACCTCAACCACGACCATCCA
>Ga0126342_10017002_pt1 | contig 12622 bp, 15 predicted proteins | sample Cyp1metagenome_FD_92528 | JGI IMG/M metagenome (GOLD analysis project Ga0126342, IMG submission 92528) | Coral microbial communities from Lord Howe Island, Old Settlement Bay, Australia - Cyphastrea 1 metagenome | ecosystem: Host-associated > Invertebrates > Cnidaria > Coral ...
GTCTCACCAGTAGCGTCTCACTCCGACAAGTCCACTCTAAGGAGGGTGGCAACTTGCTAGGGGTAAAACACCTAGTTTGGAGCTAAGTAGCTAGCTAGGAGTAGAGATGGCATGTCATGTAAGCCACTTGACGTGACCGCAGCCCCTTTTAGCACATCCGTGCTACTCGAGGAAAAAAGTGAGGTGACCGAGCCAACAGCGCTGTGTAGTCACCAACCGTGTTTTGAGCCCAATGCGCACCCACCGTGTAACTTCGCTGTTTGCGCCTTCGAAGGCGGGACAATAACCAAAGCCACCCAGCACCATGAAAGCACCAAACAACTGAGCAATAGCAACAAAGTCCCTCCCTCAAGTGCCAAAACCCCCAGGGAAGGAAAAACGACAAAAACGATAAACGAGGCGCGAAAAGAAAGAAAGAGCGATGCCTTTGCAGTACGCATCACTCAGAAAACGAGTGACGTGCCCTTCGCCAAGTTTTTCCAGTGGTTCCTGCTGGTAATTGCTCTGCCACTGCTGGTGCCCCTTCTGAAATTCTTTAATTTCATGAAATGCCATGGGCTGGTTTTTGGCACAATAATCTGCACAATACCCCGCCTGTGCACTTTGAGCGCGCTGCACGGCTTCGACACAGAGCTGCTTCAATGATCACAGTCGAAAGGCAAGCGGTAAGGCAGTTGGACGTCAACATTGACACCACGCAACGCTGCCAATATTGCAGGATGACAGCAATTCAGCCACTCATTTCTATACGGGCCATGCAACGACCCGATCCGATTCTGACGTCCTTGGCTTGCCATGCCATGCACCTGGGCTTGGCATGGACATAGCACCATGCCCCGCTCGGTTCGCCATGCTTGGCGCGGAAAATCGTTTTTGCAGACTCCTGCTTTGTCTCCTTTTTGGCAGCCATGCAGAGGTACCCTTTCTCCAGTTTCCGCATTGATCACATGATAATGATGCTGTTTCAAAAATTGTAAACGCGCCACGCCGTCCTTCAAATATTCCATGGCCCAAGACCTTGCTTCGGCCGCGTCTCCACAATCAGCAGGCACAGCCCGGCGGCGCTGATACTGTGGACATATGTTTTCCGCGTTCTTGTGCTCGGGCCACGAAGCCTCTGCTGCAACAATTTTTGCCATAACCTCTTCTTGGTTGTGGCCTTCATAAACGCCATGCATGACATGCCCACTGTATGTCAAGTAGCTTGCTCGGAGCTCTTCCAACTTCTTGGCCCCCAATTGAAAAATTGTTTTTAAGGCTGTGTGCTGATGCAGGCATTGCACAAAGCACTGGCAGTGCGCGTGCCATGAACCTGTCGATTTCTGTGTTTCTATGGTAACATATCAGCAAAACAAAACCGGGGATCAGATCAGGGGGGTTTACTTAAGCTAGATTTTTTAATTGAAGTATGCATGGGAGAAAGGAGGAAAAAAGAAGGAAACAAGGTTGTTTTCAGGATGAAAATGTGCAGTGGCTAAGTGACAGATCTGTGGTCTAGAATTTGTGTTGCCAGCATTTTTCTCAAAAATCAATTGATTGCATGGCAGAGGCCCAATCTGACAATGATCGCCCCCATAAATAGCATCGCATCGGAACTGCATTTCACTCAGGGATCTTTCGAAAATTTGAAATAATTTTACCTCGAGTGACCCATATTGACCGGACGTGTGTTTCTTTTTATGGGGTAATCTCACTTGTGCCCATCCCTGTCACATCTTGTTGGCATTCAGTCTGACACTTTATCTTGCATTTTTCTCTTTCATCTTTCCCCGAATCTTTGCTACTATTTGAATCTATTTGACATTTTCATTCTGCAATCCATCCGACGCTCTACCTGCCAGTTCCGATCTTGGATGTCCCATCCCCTGTGGTAAATTCCTCTTCCCGGCTCCCTACCTGCCAGTTGCCATCTTGGATGTCCGATTTCCTATGGTAAATTCCTCTTCCCGTCGCCCTACCTGCCAGTTGCCATCTTGGATGTCCGATCTCCTGTGGTAAATTCCTCTTCCCGTCTCCCTACCTGCCAGTTCCCACCTTGGATGTCCCATCTCCTGTGGTAAATTCCTCTTCCCGCCTCCCTACCTGCCAGTTCCCATCTTGGATGTCCCATCTCCTGTGGTAAATTCCTCTTCCCGTTTCCCAACCAGCCAGTTGCCATCTTGGATGTCCCATCTCCTGTGGTAAATTTGTCTTCCCATCTCATGACCTGTCACTTCCAATCTTGGATGTCTGAGTTTTCGTGGAAGTCCCGTGTCATGTGTAAATTTGATCATTTATTCCCATTTCATCTGTCAAAAAAAATTGAAAAATACCTGCCCGTTACGTCGGTGCATAACTCCGATGTCATGTTTAAAAAGGAAAACCATAGCAAAATCGATACATAAATCCCATGTCATGTGCCAAAAAACCTCGGCTAAATCGGCCGCAAAGTCCCGTGTCATCTGCGCCTACTATATATAAAGAAATTTAATTGATTTTAATCCCTTCCTCCATTATAACCCATGAATAACATGACTTCGATTTGGTTCCCTATAATAAATACAATCTTAATATTAAAAACTACTTGCAGTGTTTATTATTAGGGGGGACGTTTAGTAATAGTATATTAGGGGGAAGGGATTAATTCGTAACGATTTTCACGGTTTTAAACTACATATATAGCCATGATCAACTCGCATGCGCATCTTTGAAACAAAGGATGTCTGCGTTTTTTTTCCATCAGTTTCCGACAAAATCCGGTAGATTTCCGACAGCTTCCGACAAATGTCACCAAAATCAACCGATAACGTAGATGTAACCCTATTTTGACTACATCGCTATTTTTGATCTACATGCCGACATCGATTCTCAGGGAATTGCCGGTGCCAAATGTCCGGTGTCGGTTGCCGATGCCGGATGCCGGGTGCCATATGCCGGATGCCGGTGGCCAGTGCTGGATGCCGATGCTAGCTGCCGGGTGCCGGGTGCCGGTGTGCCGGTGGCAGCATCGATGCCGGTGCCGGATGCCGATACCGGATGCCGGTGCCAGGACCGGATGCCAGTGCCGGTGGTGCCGGATGCCGGTGGCCGGGTGCCGGCGGGTGCCGGATGCCGGCGGGTGCCGGATGCCGGGTGCCGAATGCCGGTCGCGGGATCCCGTACCGGTTGCCGGTGCCGGATGCCGGTTGCCGGATGCCGGTGCCGGATGCCGGAAAACAAAAAATGTATATTATGAAACTTTCCGGCCGACACCGTTTCTGGCGAATCTTGTCTTCTGTGCAACACACTAACTTCACCGATGCAGCTGCAAAGTCGACCTGGCAAACCCAAACTTCTAATTCTGCAGTTATTTCTTGTCGCGCAAATTTTGTCTTTTTTCAACATATTTTTCTCTAAAGGCCTGCGTCCCCAAAAATTTCTCCACCGCTCCCAGCGAGTTGCCAAATATGGTATAATATAGTTTCATTTTTGCCGTGAGCACGTTGCACCCAGCCCACTTTTTGATTGCGGCTGCTTTTGACACACGGATATTTGCGAGCACACACAAAGCACAGCACACATGAAATGTTCTTAGCCTCTACACTCTTCTCTGAGTGGTTCACAAAGTCCGCTGGTCAGTAAATGCGTTTGCCACAGAGCTGCCGATTGGCATTGCCACGTGATTGCTGCCGCATAAATTCCAAACATGTCCTGTTCTTTTACCGCTGTACCGCAGAATTTTGTAATATTTCCGCGTCGCTACTATGACAATGGACCCGGGGCTAACACCACCAGCGTTCTTCCATGTTGGTCTGATCTCGATCTGCTGCAATTCAAGGATCTCGTCAATCTTTACGTCCACACGCTGGCTGAATGCGCACAACACTGCAGGCCCCTCAGGTCCTTCCCCTCGAAGCACGATCCTGCTCTGCGGATATCTACCTCGACGCGGCAAGAACCCAGGTCTGCAACGACTCTGCAATCAAAACGGGCCTGGCTACTTCCCCTCGGCCAATCCAAACAAAAACCTACCATTCCAGCCAGCCGCATCCACATGGATAATCAACTCCCAGAAGCATTGCCAGTCCATATGCCAAACCTATCGCCTGCTAGTGTTGGGTTCAATTGGTGTCCGCCCTCTGACGTGAGGACAAATTGCCACCAGTGTGCCCGAAGATGTAAATCACGCGGCCCACCGTGGCAACACCGCCCAGCGCTGCCACCACCAGCACTCGCCATGGGCTGCGCCGCCGCTTTCGGTTTGTTGAAGCGCACCATTAAGCTACGGCTTGGACCCAGAATTTGCCACGGCCGAGCAAGGTGAACGCGATTTGAAACAACAATAATGATCTATGCAAATCCAACGGCTTCTTAGGTTCCCGAAGCTCTGAGGAATGCATGTGGGCAGCACAAAAGGGCTGCAAAGGATTCAACATGGCTCTGAAATCACCGCTTTGTTTCAGTGACCTTTTCGTTGTCGCTACTTTTAAGATTCCTGCTTGATCTATGCAAAGAAAACTATACCCCTATGATTCCACCCTTAGCAGTTTGAATGTTTACAACTCCTTGAAACCCACTTCTGTCCCAGATAAATCCAATACTTGGACCACCAGCTGCTTTCCCCACGGAATATACATATTACAACGCACACCCACCTGGACAACGGGCAAACTGCTGACGTGCCGTACTTGAGGCCCCGCAATGTTTTGTCGAAGCTTCTGCAAAACAGTCCCTGGCTGCTGCTGGGTGGCTTGGATGTTGGACCCGAAGCGCATCAAGTTCTTTCAACGTTCTGGGAAACACACCAGTTGGATCATCCGAATCATTAAAGTCTTTGAGATGGCACAGGGACATCAACTTGACCTTGCGTGGAAAATGCCTTTGATGATGCACGGAAATGCTGGAAACGGTCAAGGAGCAACCCTTTGAGGTGATCAGTCTGCAGCACACAAGTGACAACACGCAATGTCCCCCCGGTGCCCCACGTTTTGATACAAATGGTTCAAGACTGCAGTTTTAGCATGCGATTCAACATCAGCACGGAGTCCAATCACAGCTATATGCCGTGTTTTGTCATGGCCAGCAACAAGCACGCCAGCAGTTGCGCAGTGTGTGCCATGTCTTCAGCTATGGCTCGAAGAATGGACTTGAGAAGGCCAAGCGTTTTCCTGAAGTTCTTGGATGGAAATCCACTCAGCAAATAGTGATTGAGGTAGGAATTGTTTGCATTAGTAATTTTCTGTAGCAAAGGGTCTCAGCAATTTCGACGTTTTGAATAGCAGAAGGTTTGCGGACACTTGCAATTCAGGTTTTTATTCATATCCAAACCAAGGACAGCAACCAAATTTTGACCCAATGTTCTTATGTTTGTGGAGTGTTGTGGTTTTTTTTCTTCGCAACAAGGTGCCTCCCCGTCGGAATTTTGTGTGCCATTTTGTAAAATAGAAGTCGTACCTGGTGTACCAAAACAAAACAACTGAAGACAATGACAACAAAGAACTCAACAAATTGCAAAAGTTGAGTGCGTTCGGTAACGAAGAACCTTCCCATTTCCGCCTTGATCTTTTTGGATCGGCACATTCTTGGGTCGAGAGTGTAGGTTTGCGGCGTATAAATTTCCGGCAGAACCGAAAACAAATTCCATTGGATATACGGGAACTATGAACCCGTAAAAAAAAAGTGTCGCATCTTCTGGATGAAATATTCACTTGCTGGTCCGGACTCGAGATATTTAGATCCGAGCGGATATTCCGGCCGTACTTTTTTGCCTTGCATTGCTGGATGGAAGTATTTTCAACTAACATGTTTTCGATGAAAACGCCCAAGACGAAGGCATCCTACCGAAGCTGCTGCGGTGGCTATGATGATGGTGGTGGTGGTGGTGACGATGGTTTTGATGCTGATGATGGGTGGAGCCGTCGATGATGACAGCCCAGGGCGGGGTTGAGCCCTACCAACACAGCCATGGTGGGAAGAAAAACAATTAACTCTGATGTTTCCCGCGCATGGCAATGGCAATGCCAGCCACTTTCCAGCATATTGTTTAAACAAGACGGACTTCGGTCAACAAGCGCTAATTTTCCTGATGATTGCTTCAAAACTGTTCTGGCACATTAATTTTCGGAACGCAACGTTTCGGATTGCGAGCCTGGGTTCAGAGTAAAAATGTTCGACAAAATTAAATGAATTGGGACCAATGGTGGACAGCTGTTCATGGCCGGCGCTGAATCCATATCACTTCAAACACTTCGTCTCGGTTTCCAATGTTAACCCTCTAAATCCACATCGCGCATTGCATGTCGAAACGCGTTGCACTTTATGACGGCATCACACGCTGTGGTCATAAGCGCTTGGTGATGACTACCCGGCCTTCTAATTCTTGTATGCACCTCGACAACCGGTCACAAATAGTTAGGGCGAAAGAATTTACAGAGAATTTTCTGGTTTTAAATATGTTATCGGAAATGTTGCTTCGTGCGGCTGCTGAACCTCTTCGAAACCTATCTGCTCACCACAGAAAGTCAAAGGCAGCAGTTTTGAAGCCTGCCAACGATGAGAGTATCCACATTTTTGTTCACCTTACCAGTGGCTGATGTGCATGTTGTCGCGTCATCGTTCCAATTCTACGGGCAGAAACCCTAGCTAGTTGTTCGCCAAAAAAAAAAACGCCACGTCTGGTTTCACAACTATGGTTACCCTGTTCCAAAAAGGAAAAACGCCAACGGCAACGAACTCAGGAGCAAGGCAGCAGCTAAGAGCACCCAGAACCAGCAACAATCATGAAAAAAACACTTAAAGACAAAGCTGCAAACTCAGCCAGGAACTCCAAGACAATCATGAAGAAAGATAAGACTGGGAAACAAAACGGCAAGAAAGTTACTTGGAAAAATGGAGCCGCTACACAACACAAGGGTTTCTTGCAAACAAGAAGGTACTGCGCGATCAAAATGTCTCAACCCGCGCGCTGTTTTCAATTTGTCACGTTCTAGTGCCGCGAGTTGCCCGCTGTGATGCGGGCAACAAATCATTTCGCTTCGCCAAACTGAGTATATCCGACCTAAGAAATAATTGCTTACGCCTTGCGCCGGTCAGTTGCACAGGACCTCGCCATGGCAAATCATCCTGCAAGTGCGGAACGAACGCGCAAAATTTGAGTTGGGCCAATTTGACAACGTTTTTTGACCAATTTCTGGTTGTGGCAGCGGTGGAAATTTGAACCAAAGGTGACCGCCCCACCGGACAGCTGCTCGGCACGTGGAACTGGACAGTTTTTGCCGGCGGCAAAAATTGAAACCTTGTTGGTGCTTGTGGCAGGCATTTGCAACACTTCATTGGACAAGTGGAATGGTTTACACCATCGACGCATGCACGCATTGCAGGGTGTTGTCTTCTTGTAGCCGTTGAACTTTGCCACAGATGCCAGCGAATAGGGTTGAAACATTGCTCATCCCAGCCACGATGGCGCATCATCTGCGATCCAAACGCGCCTGCGTGATTGTAAGTGTTCCCGTTCAAACAAAACAGTCGCAATGTTGGAAAAACACTTTGACAAAACTATTCCCCAAACCGTGACATGTAGCATGACACCTTTCGAAATCAAAGCAGCCAACGCATTGGTGGATTTGCACACTTGGGGTCACCAAGAGCAAAAGAACCTAAAAAAGAAACGTTTCTCCTTTGGAGTCTTGCTTGCGGGCGGCTGCACAACGTTTGTGGTTCATAGGGGCCGTTGTAAAAAATGAAGTTGGTGACAGCACTGGTCGCACGGGAACAGCCACTATCTAATGATATGCACATAAGCCAGGAGAACATATTCTATCTGTACGCTCCTCATGTTTGTGAAAAAATATCCCACCGTAACGTCATGATTACCAAAAACATCTGCAGACCCTTGACCTTTTTGAAGCAATGTTGCAGTGCTTGTGAAGTGTCCATTGAAAGTGGTCCAAACCCTTTCGCCACCGCTGTGTTACCATGTTTGTTCAATTCGTTCCCCTCCAACCGTGGCGCCACACTAACCTACCCCAACAAGCATTGAATGTTTTTCAGTGAATGCCTTTTCCTGAATAAATGTTTTCCAGGACGCTGCCGTAAGATCTCTTTGTGTTTTGCCTGGGCATCAGCGATTCTCCCACGCGTCAACTATGCTACCTCACAAGTACTCAACTCTCCTCCAATTGCCCTGCCGGCGCAGCCAACCCTTCCAAACAAAAACATGGCCCACATTTCCTCCATCATTCTAACATATTCTAACAGAATTTGCCTGCGTGCAAGAATGTTGTTTCCTGAAAATGTTTTTGTGCTGTGATTTTTGCAGGAGTATGTGACCTCACAAATCGCGCTTAGCTGCAGACCAAACCTGTCAGCACCCAAGGTTGCAACAACAGCCCTTGCAACGAAAGGTGAAAACATATTGCGAACATGTTTCAATTATGCGATCCCCCCAGGCTGCCCCAGCAAACCCCAAAGGAGGGATCCAAGTCAAACTCCTTTCTGGAACATCTCTGTGAGACATCCCTGCGGGAAATTCCTTTAGAATTTAGAATATTCCAAAAAAACACTTTGGTGAGACACCATTTTGGGACTATGTTTCGTTGCAAATAAACGCTATGGTTTGGCAAAGCTCTTTTTGAACTTTGCACTTTATGCACTTGCAAGGACCATCAAGAACCCTTGCCTTCATGGAACCGTCGGCTCGCTTCAAGACTCATTCTGTACTATGTACGAACCGATCCAACCGAGGACCATAGCACGCAGTGTTGAAGTGATGCGCCAGTTTGTCAGGGTTCAGCAGTTGCAGACTCTGAAGCGAATGCGCTGTCATGGACAACACGCCATCTTAGTTCCATTTCGTTTGATTATTGGTGCGGCTCATGTTCAGTGTATACATTTTTGTGTAGAAAGACTTTGCGTTGCCACTCAGTTTGATTTACCGCTGTGCGCATGTCCCAGTCAAGGTGCACTGGCAAACAAACATCTACAGATCATTCACCCTTGGGTGCCGCACATGTATGAAAACGGAGAAATCATGGACTTCCAGGCAGCAAACGATGAGGTTGCTTTCTTCATCAAGTTTGAAAATTGGTTCAGGGAGGCTAGTAAAGTTGGTAGCGTCCAAAAGCACCAAAAGCATTGTCCCTTCAAACCATCTGTGCATGTACAGCTGTACCAAGTCTCCCGCGTTGACACCAAGAGGTCAACCCACTGTCGTAAATGCTTAGTTTTCAAATGACAGTCTGAAAAATCCACCGTACGGAAATGTGCACAATAAAGAACTGACTGAACATGGATTTAGAAAATACTAAGGCGTTTCGCGGCGTTTCCCTTTTAAAAAAAATATGGCACGAAAGAACCTGGCGATTCTTCAGCACTTTCAAGGTGGACATCGTGCAGTTGTGACGACTATACATTCCAACTCCAAAGGTGGACATCGTGCAGCTGCAACCCAAGTTTTTTAAACATGAAGCATTTGAGTACAATCAAAATGGCACAGTTCCCAAACACGTCTGGCGAAACTACTGAATACCTGAAGCTGCATTGCTCTCGATGGTCTTTTGATTCTTTTGTTCTGGAATAGAGTGAATACAGCGCCTGTTTCAAGTTTGTTGGTCGCCAGGTCGTCTCCAATTTTGTTTTCGCTCAAATCCATGGATTGTTTTTGTTTTCATTCGCATCGTCTCGCATCATAAGGCAAAGTCGACCGAATGTTTTGTCGACCAACCCTTTTGGGTCTGTACATATCACGCCCTGCATCATACAATTAAATCTAGTTGTGAGTTCCACTAAAAATGTCAGCAACGAGTTGGAAGTTTTGTTTGTTGAACACACCATTTTGGTATAAACAATCCAATATGTATTGAACTAAATTATATATATATATATCGCTAAAATGTCAAATTTCGCAAACACCAATACTCTCCTTAGTTTGAGTGGACATCAATTCGCCATTTTGTTGCGACGTTGGTTTGTCCATCATGGTAATTAACTGGTATGCACAAAAGAAACGGAACGATCTGGTCGAATCTGTGAGCATTTTGTTTTCCTGCCGCTCCACGAAACTCCATAATTGAACATCTCGTCTCATATCCAGTAAAATATGATCCGGGAAAAAATATATAAATAAATTCGTTCCCCAAAGCAAACCCGCGATCATGTTTTGTGAACATGACCGGAAAAAAAATTGATTTTGATTGCAGAGGACTATGACTATTGGGTTGGATTGCATTGATTTTTTGATTGCGCAAAACACGCATCAACCACTTTATTTTTTGGTTCACCAATTTTACAATTTTTGAAACTGTTTCACTCGCATGTTGGCAAAAATCAACGTTTCTTTCAATTGTGTGATGTTGCAAACAAACAACTGCAAACAAAATTTGACTGATGAATTCGGAAATTCAATGAAAATTCAATTTGTGAAAATTTGCACGCCTTCCCCAGTACTGGTGACCAGTACTATATTGCCGACAGCATACTGTATCTCCCCAGAAGAAAGCAAGTGCGACTTTGGTTGCAGCGTTGTTGATACTCGTTTTCATAATCTAATCAAGTGACTTGCCCTAATTGGATCCAATGTACCATCCACCGCCTCTAAGCGCTCAAAGTTCAAGCCTCCCGATTGAAACATTGGTCATAATTGGCATCACTCCAACTGTCAGTGAAAGAACTGCCCTCAATTCAGTACAAATGTGCGTTCTAATTCACATTGTGTGCAGGAGTTGAAATCGAAATCAAACAAACAATAATGGATTCAATTAGATTCAAATTTGAAGGTAGCAAGGACAATAGGTCAAAAAAATGATTTGGATACAAACAGGTTCATACTTTTCAAAAAATGCCCGTATATGATATACCGACATGAATCGATATACTGATATATACTGTAACAATATTTGACCACGGCCTTTGATGTGTTGAAGCCGATTTTCTACCTCCTTCCAGCGGTCTTCCCTCCAGCAAAGGAAACAACGATGGCATGTTTGATAGTTTTTTCTGAAATTTCATAAGTTCATGGCACAGCCCAGTAACTTTTCATCAACACAACTGATATAAGCATCAACTCAAATAATGCCACACAACGCCATGTTCAATACCGTCACCTTCTTGCGAGGTTGATGACCAAGGCCTTTGGAAATTGTGGTTTGGCCACGGTCCGCTGGGAAGAGGGCCTGCTGAAAAAACATGTCAGATCAAATAAACCATTTTTGGCAACCCAGGTGTTCAAATTTGATGGCATTTTGGTTATAAAATTATTCAATGTCGGTGCGAAAAAACATGAATTGCATCGGAAAAAATTTCACAACTTGGAAACATGGAAAGTCATCACACCTTTTGGCCGCTGGGCGCTGGAGAGATTTCACCATGGCTCGAAAGTTCAAAAATCCAAACTCTCACACTGTGTTGCTATTTCGGCCATTTGCAGCGATAGTTTTGCAGCGATAGTTTTGCGCCCAAATGGTTACGCCCAGTTGGAAACGACAAAACCATAACGACGTGGAAAGAAACATCTGTTGCATTGCGATTGCAGTGGGTTCAAGAATATGCCATTGAACCCAAAACTCCATAAATTGTTCGTAGCAAATGCTTGTAAGCCGCTATCACCACCTTCTGGTTTCAGAGCGTTTCGCCCCAGCACCAATATTAACTTAGTGTACACAACATTCAATACAGGAGCTGCCGCAAAGGTGCATATTTTTTTCAGGCGCGGTGCAATGGTTAGGTCTGACACTGTACATACTAATATGAACCAGCGGGTCCCATGTGTACAGAAAGACCTGATCAAAATACCCCCCAACAACACACAACCAAACAACCCTGAAGCTGGGGTATGTTAAGATCGATGTACTGAGGTGAGGAGTTCCCAAAGCACCACCTCAAATGCCACAGAATGGTGGGGCATAGGGGATGGTGGTGGGAAAACGAAATCAACGTGGGAAGCTTGAAGCAAAAACGGTAACGGACCGAACATGAATATTCCGGGTCCTATGTGTGAACGCCAATGTACAAGTACATGACACGTTCACACAATGGTTTCCGTTGCTTCAACTTCCCAATATTAACTTAGTGTCCACAACATTCAACGCAGGAGCTGCCGCAAAGGTGCGTAATTCTTTTCAGGCATGGTGCAATGTTTAGGTCTGACCCTGTACATACTAATATGAACCAGCGGGTCCACTGTGTACAGAAAGACCTAATCAAATTATACCAGCGTTGACCCCAAATAGATGTAGAAATTTTCAATTATAATTATATTGTACATGCGAACCTAGAAACCCAGAGTGGGAGACAAGTGTGGGAGACAAGTGTGGGAGACAAGTGTGGGAGACAAGTGGGAGACAAGTGTAAACTTAGCCCAAAGAACCCAGAGTGGGAGACAAGTGTGGGAGACAAGTGTGGGAGACAAGTGTGGGAGACAAGTGTAAACTCATGCGCACCCAGACATCCAGAGTGGGAGACATGTGTAGGAGACAAGTGTAAACTCATGCGCTCCAAGACATCCAGAGTGGGAGACACGTGTGGGAAACAAGGGGGGGACAAGTGTAAAATCATGCGACCCAAGACACCCAGAGTGAAAGACAAGTGTGGGAGACAAGTGGAAGACAAGTGTAAACTCATGCGGCCCAAGGCACCCAGAGTGGGAGACAAGTGTGGGAGACAAGTGGGA
>Ga0126342_10017003_pt1 | contig 12622 bp, 12 predicted proteins | sample Cyp1metagenome_FD_92528 | JGI IMG/M metagenome (GOLD analysis project Ga0126342, IMG submission 92528) | Coral microbial communities from Lord Howe Island, Old Settlement Bay, Australia - Cyphastrea 1 metagenome | ecosystem: Host-associated > Invertebrates > Cnidaria > Coral ...
TCAACGAGAAGGAGCCCACGGTGCCAGTCTCGCTAGCCACAGGACTAGAAGCCGCCATGGACAAAACAAAAGGGTCGGAGCGTGTTTTCGAAAGTATTGGATCGCAGGGGGAACAGCTTGAGCCAAAATGGCATTGCCATTTTGGCAACTATATCGTCAACACATTACTTGCTCTCCACAAGTTCCAAGCAAAGAAACAATTTTTTTAATTGTCTTGTTTGTGTCTAATATTCAGCTCTTGATCGTATTTCTATCGGAGTCACCCGAACCACGGCACTTCGGATGACTGGACGTCTATTTGCCCGCAGCGCCTCAACTTATGGAGATACGGTTGGGCGGTTGCACTTGGCCAATCGCCAGATACGAACCAAGTCACCTAAAACAGGAATGATGATAATGATGTAGTGAACTCTAGACTCTAGAGATGCGAGTTGAGAAGTTGATGTGGAATGACATGTGGTTGATGATTTCAATCCATCAAACAAAAATAGGGACTTGGGTAGCTCATGCTGGGTAGACATGCAAAAGCGATGTATTTTGATAGCCACCATATATCGTGTGTAACAACTGGTTGACCAGTTGCGCGTTCAAAGTCAGAATGTTCTTGGCAAAACCATTTCAATTTTCAAGCCCCTGTTTATGGCTTCAACAATGTCATCCTTTGACAACAGGACTAATATCATGAAAGTCCTGTTCATGGGGCCCAAGACAAAGCGCAGACTTTCCAAGGTTAATCCCACACTTTGATAGTGGTACGCTGCAAATCTACACCAGTGTGGCTTGACATCATTCCTGTGAACTGGGCAGAAGCGTCTGAACGCATTCGCCAGCAGTTTGTGTACATCTTTGCGGACTTCAATTTTTCAAATGACTTGTGGAGCCTGTGGGTCTGAATCCTTCAACAAATCCGGCCTGCCTTGGCTTCAAGATGGCTTACAAATTGGCACGATTGCGAAGTCTTGATATTACACATCTATTGTTTGGTATCCGGTCTCCGCTAATTCTGAGCACCAAAAGACACTTACTTTATTCATCTGATTTCGAATCTGCATTCCACTTTCATCATTTTTTCCATGCTGCGGACTCTTCCCCGCTCCACGACTCCCAGCGCCATGATCGGCCATTCACCACACAGGCCGGCCGACCATCGCTCCGCGGCTACGCGGCGTCAGGCTGCTGCTCGGGCACTGCGGTGGCGAAGGCGGGGAGCTCTGCCAGGCGCTTCTCCAGCGAAGCCAAGTGGGGAAACCTCGGGGTTTTCACAAGGTGAAGTCTTGGGTGAATCTATGGGATTGAAATATATTGAAATATCTTGACATATTATTGAAATGATAGAGATTTTCAACCAACCATAGAAATTATATGGGTTTCTTCTTTTGGAAAAGAATGTGTGTCCAACCATTGAAAATGATCAAACATGAAGGCTTTGAGGTTCTTTAAATCATTGAAACAATTAGGATTGAAGACCATCAAATGTGTATATAGGATGATGCGGGATATGAGGAGGGTTCTTGAAAACATGTACATAAATTTCTATCAGACATGGTGGATTTGACCATCGAGAATTGTGGAGATGTCATGTTATTTTTTCTAGGCAGCAAATGACAACAAGCAAATTGTTTGAACAACATTGGTCATTTCAAATATTTCAGATTATCAAACCAGAAATAAACATTGAAAACATATCTGCAACCACTAATGGACCACCAGCAAGATCAATGGTATCAATGTCTGCCACGCTACTCCTCGACCTTGATCCCAAACCTTCGCGCGTTGGTGAGCTGTGGGACGATGCCTCAGCCGGCGAGGATTACAACTTTAAAGACATATCAGTACTGTCTCTTCCAATTTTGTCCAGTGCGGGTATATGGTGGTGTATATATAGATATGTACAGATATGTAGATATGTATATATGTATATATTGTTAATTATATATACATATTATATAGAGTATATATATATAATACAATTATATTTTATAGGGGGATATACAATCCCATAGAGTGCATCAATGGTCCCAAGGTTTCAACAACCTCATGATTGGTCGACTGCAAATTTGGCTTGGCCGTTTTGGCCGCTGGTGCCAGCAATCAGATTGCCGCTCGAAGCTTAAATGGAAATCGCATATGTTTGCTCCAGTGTTCTTTATTTACCTTGATGTGACGCCGAGAAAACAAAACACACATCACAGCATCATGTTCAACTCCAAGATGCAAATGTCTGCAATGCTGACAGTATCTCCGACCTTACTGCTTGGAACCAACTTGAGCAGAATGGTGTTCACTGCATGATCTGCCAAAACAACTATCGAAAATATGATGTCAGGACTTTACATTGAGATACAACGAGCATATTCGAAAAAGACAGAAACTGTCACACTGTCTGAAAAACTCAAATCTGCTACTACTACTACTACTACTACCACCACCACTACCACTACCACTACCACTACCACTACCACTACTACCACTACCACTACCACTACCACTACTACTACTACTACTACTACTACTACTACTACTTATACTACTACTACTACTACTACTACTACTACTACTACTACTACTACAGTTACTATCTCTTACTCAAGGAACTCACCCTATACAAAAGTAAGCTTAACCTCTCTATTCAGCTCAACACAGTGAAGTTTCACCCCGGAATTTCTCATGTCAAGCTGCAGCATATTGTCCACCTGATTGAGCCACAAGTCTTTCGCAGGCCTGGCATCAGGGCATTTGATTCCGCTTTCGATGCTGTTTCTGCTGGAATTGTTCTGGATTTTGCAATGGGCATGGAGAACGAATGGACCAAATGTTGCAATGTTCTGTATATCTATGGTGGATTGATTTCAATGATGATGTTGATGGATAATTATCTTATGATCATTACCATTCCATGAAAATCTATGGACATCATCATGCATATATATATATATATATTACAGTATATCTTGGATTACTATTCAATGACTATTGATATTTCTATGGCCGTGTTGCTGTTTATCTCATCCCTTTCCAACGGCCTTCAGGCCCTTCATCACCGCAGCAGTGGCAAAGCCCGTGCCGTCCGTGTCCTTGCCGTCCACCACGGCGGAGGTGATCTGCGGTGGGTCTGGGGGCGACGGCCTCCAACTTTGATATGGTCAAAACATCGTATGGTGTACGGTATGTATATGACGTATATGACGTATATGACGTATATATGATATATATATATATATGATATATATTATATGGAATATGGATGGATATGGAGATGGAGATTGATATGGGGATGGAGACATGGATGAAGATATTGATATGGAGATGGATATATAGAGATTGAATGAGATTGATATGGATGGATATGGTCATCCATCTAATAATGGAAATCCGTACCATGGGCATATGAATCCCTGTGAATGGATTGATGCGTATCCCCCAATGCGGGTAGACGATCTCTGACGCTCGGGACATGCTCGCACGTTTCAGCATCCCACCGCCCAATTTCCCATACTGGGGAAACACCCAAAGTTGATTGGTCATAAGGGAAGTAACTAGCTGATAATCCTCCACAAATGGAACATGATGGAATATACTGGAAGAGAATGGAACATAATGGAATATCACGGAATGGACTATGACTAGGATCTCTAGTATACTTAGTAGACATAGCCCACAGATGCCCACAGGTTGTATCCTATGGATCATCTCAGTGGTCGCCGAGGAACGCTGCTGAGCATGGGTCGATTTTGAAGCGGCTGCCTCGGGGTGCTGTGGCGTCGCCGCGTAGTCAAACAGGTACACCGAAAAAAGCATACGACAAGGTAGAGATATTCTGTGGCTACAAAATGCTATGGACGCATGTATGTCATATAATATGTCATATATGTCAAATAAAGCTGGCAGTTGGTCATCACACACATGACATGTGTCTGGGTAAATGATCATATTTCATCAACCTGAAACTTGCATTTGGGAATGATTCCCCGGATGCCCCCAGAACATTCACCATACCATAACCCAGATCTATTGTAACGGATAACATATAATCATCCCAAATATGGGTATACTGTATACTCAAGAATAGAGCTCTATACATATTGGGGATGGTTTAATATGGGGTTTACCACATTAGTGAAAAACATTCGGATGCCTTCCGGACATCTTTGGCCATGGGACGTGCCAGAGTTGATGATCTCGGCAATCTCCATAACACGTGCTCTTCTCAGGGTGCCTGGCCCATCCAATTTTGGGGTCTCCAAGTTTGCATCTGAGAGGAATCCTCCTAATCACTTCAAGAGACCAAAAGAGTTTGACCAGATCAAGGTAATATAATAATAACAATAATAATAATAAATATTGATAATACTACTAATATATATATATATATTCATATTATTTCATATATCCCCAATTTATAGCAAAAAACGGAAGTCATACCAGTTTTTTGCAAGTGGCCAACGCATCACCAGGGCACCTTCTGGTGTACCATCGGCTGGAGGCATCAAGGGAGGAGAGTCCGTATAGACTGAGTCCTGCACTGGGCTTGGAACCAATAGAAACAGCTTTTGAAACAACATTTGTTCACCAACATTTTTTCCCGAACCAAAATACCTATTTAATCTATTAATTTATCAAATCATTTTTTTCGACTTAATTTTGAACGACTCCCGTGACTCAGATCATACCAGCGTCGATCCAGTGAACATTTTCTGCCATCAAAACCTACCGTTCACCCAAAAATTCACCTTCCGGAAATCCAACATAGATATAGAGAAAATCCACCATGTGTTGATCTTTTCCTGTAGGAAAGTGTTCCAACGTTTTGCCATTTTTTTCCCAACATGTTTCAATGGTTTTTCGACATGTTTTTCAATATGTTCTATATCTTCCGATGTTTTTTCCAATGTTTTTTCCAATGTTTTTGTCCAATGGTTTCCATCTTAGTTTATTTGAAGGTCAGCAAATGTCATCGCTCCAGGAATTCGATGATGGCCAAGGACTGCGTCAAGTTCTGCCGGCGTCCGGCAGCGTTGAAACTCAAAGTGGGCACCTGGCGGTGGCTCAAGCGACTGGAAGGAACCATAAATAGGGGATGTTTCATGAAACATCAGGGTGGATCATATACAGTAATTAGATGTAATTAGTGGATATGAATGGGAAATATATATATATAAAACAAGAGCTGTTGGATATGAACATAATGAGACGTAATTGTTGGACATAAATGGGATGATACAATTAGTTAGTGAGTATGAATGGGGTGTGTATATATATATATATACATAACTAATCAAGAAGATAATATATATATATGGCCATTTTGATGGGATACCCCCAACTTCAAAGGAACCATGCGCTACAGAAAGAAGTTTTGATCATCCAAGAAAAGGACACTACTGTACAGCAGACCATGCGGTCTCAAGCTCCATGTGTATCCTTGGTCCTCTCAAAGCAATGTGAGGCCAATCCGCATGCACCTTCAAAAACTACCCACTCAGTTATCGTTTGAAAACCTTTGTATAAACGACACCATATGACATGCAATTCATTGTATACACTGCATGATACTGTGTGTGTACTCTACCTGTACTCTACCTGTAGTAAGTACAGTAACTAGACTCTAATCTTGGCTCTGTGGTTTTGTCTGCGAATTTTGGGAAACCCTCTAGATCCACTTATATAGTTCATAACTTCACTTTCACCATATTATCTTCCCATAGTTTTTATACTGAAATAGCCTATGCGCCCCCTGCGCCTGGGCCATGCTGGACACCTGCTCGAACTCGGCGCTCTTTTGCTCGCTCTTCAGCAGGTTCACCTTGGCTGTGATGGATCGTTGGACGTCCAAAGCTATGTCCGAAAAACATGTCTTTTTTTGGGGGGTTAAACTTTGGTTAAACCATGGAAAACATGGTGGAAAATGGGACAAAACCATGAGACATGCTGATTTTTGGGGATTAAAATGGATTCAACTTGAACATTATTCAACCATGAAAACATCTGACACACAAACAATAAGAAACATATGTTTTAACGATACTCAAGCAATGAATGACGGATTTGGGTGTGGACTTGCAAATGTATGCCAATTTCATGGTAGTGTCAATAGGGGCAATGATTTGACATGATATATAGTAATTATTGAATGGATTTGGGATTTCCTATTAATCAAACAAATCCAAACGTTTGCTGGGCTGGCACCACCAAGCGATCTTTGAAACTTCAACGATATGCCATAGGGAAAAACATATGTGCAAAGACACACCCAGATCATCCCCATATCGGTAAATCAGCATGGAAAAAAATACACATGTGCTCGTTCGGAACATCACTAACCAATTCAAGGGCTAAGGGCACGGGAGATTTGATCATTGACCCCCTCCACCTGTCACAAAATGACTCAAGACTCAAAGAATAATTCTGGAGGTTCATCCTCTCCGCACATCTGACCCGTCAGCACAAAAAAACCAAGTGGCAGATGTGTATTTATAGTTCACACCATGGTGGGCCAAAGCCTTAGCAAAAACATGCAAAAACTGCATCAAACCCTGACAAAAAATATCAAAAACATCAAACACAGGTATGAATCGGCCCTTTCTTGTGGCTTTCTTGATGATTGCAGGGTCTGATTCTGTCCAGGGTTGCAACAAGGTTTGATAGACCTGACGCGAGAATCGGACACCGGATACAGTAGCAACGCAAGGTTAGGGTCCAAAAAAGATCAGCAGGTCGTTTCCCCAAAAACCATCAGAGATCCATGCGCCATCATCCGCCTGTTTCCAGTCGGACCATTGATATAACATCTGCAAGTCAGTAAGATTTTCCTCAAATTGATTTGGCTGTACCCTGGTGAACCTCGAAATAGATGTCAAACTGATGTTCATTCCCCCAAACCTTAGATATATACTATATATACACTAGATATATACTCTCTATATATATACTATAAATATATGGTACAAAGTTGAACCCATGATGTGATCCCTGCAGGTCTTGAGCGCGTGGGATGTGAATTTCTCCGAGAAACGATCCTCACCCGCCACGAGGCCGTCGACCGAAAATAGCCATGCAGTTCCACGTCCTGGCACTGGCCCCCCGGTGCTACGTCGGTAGAAATGCCTAAAGATCCTTGTCTCATGTATAGGCTACGGGTATAAATGGGAAATTACAATATCACATCAACATCATGTGACAATATGTGTATATATATAGTTGTATAGGGTAATCTAATATAATACAATATTATATGATATATATATATATATATATGATATATATATATGATATATATATATGATATATATATATGATATATATATATTATATGATATATATATATATGATATATATATGATATAAATAATATATGATATAATCTATATGATATATATATATATATGATATATATATATATATTATATAAAAAAAAAAATATATGATATATATATATATATATAATATATAGCAACGGTATAGCAAGCTTGCCCGCCTGCAGCAGCTTGGACCTCGCTGGAACCTTTGGTGCCTGGACAGTGCAGAAAGCAGACCGCCTTTTAACAAAGCCTCCTGCTATGGTTACTTGATGTTAATTGGATGGACTATGAATCACTTATTAACATTATTAATGGATTATTAATAATTAATGGATTAATGGATGTTAATTAATCCTAATAACTATTAATCAATTATTGATCCTAACCTAACATTTCTAGTTTTGGTGGAAAATCATCCAGATTTAGCTTTGGGGGATGATTTCGACCTATACCCAACATTGCCTGTGGGTATCCCTAAATCCATCATTTTCCGTTTTTGAAATGCCATACATTGGCGGTAGATGTCAACACCCAAATCCATGTTTCAGTGGCTAAACATGGCTAAACATGCTTAAACCCAAGTTCTTCATGGTTCAATCCGATTTCTTCAGCATTTGTCATGGTTAAGTTCCAATTCTTCTCAGGATGGCCTCATCCAACGCACCAGCAGGCAGGACCTCACCACTACCTGGGACTGTCAGTTGAACTGAATTGAGTACACCTTCATGCCATTGTATTACAGTACATCCTTATACGTATATATAATTATATATATATATATACAAAACATGCGTGTGTATCAGTATTCTTTCCATGTACAGTTACACATATATATATATGTAATTATATATATATATAAATGCATCTGCATAATATGCATGTATGAATTCAATGGGGTTGGTGATTTCAAATCATCCGCTGAAGACCGAGTTTGAACTGGAAAAAAACACATGAAAAAGGCCATGCCCAAACAATGCTCTAATAGACTCCAATGGTTCACTACGTTCTGCCCAGCCATCCACACCCCAAACAAATGGGGTCCAACTTGGGTTCTCCACAATGACATGTGGGGCTTTACATCCAGTGGGTTTGACCCCAGCTCCATAGCTCCCATCTTGGTCCAAGGTGCAATCCCCGAAACCAATCTGATATCCATCGCCCTGGCAGAAGCCCCGAATGTTGCAGACCTCAGCTGGAGACCCTGGGCACCTGGCAGGTCACTCAAACATGGGGTTGAATGGGTGAGGGCGGCCGACATATGCCTAAATTACCTATACAGTGTTTTTTGTGGATTTTCTGGGGTCTTAAAAGCTTGAACCATACCAAAAGTCAAAATGATCCAACAACTGTTCCGCCTAGCTGCATCGCCGTCCTTCAAAAACTTTCGGCTTTCACCATCTGCCAAAGGGATTTCATGTGCGCCACGCCATGAGAGCTCCAACATGGACCCGAAGCTCCTGCGTGGGGAGCACCCTCCATGGTGTTCAAATAACACATGTCTGGCGATCAACGAATTCAATGTGAAAGCAACACGGTGATCCTATAATATTAAAATATCCTAAAATATACACAGCACACAGCAAAAATCTTCAGAGCCCATCTTGTTCCGGATCTATGTTGTGGTAGGTTTTTAAGGCCGTGGATCTTCCAAGATTCGCAGTACGAATGGATTGGCCAATCCCCTGGGCTCCTCTGCTCAGTTCCAGAGATAGTGCCAGAACCCAAGAGGTCTCCGGGTTGCATGTTGCATCCAGTGACACTGTGGTGGACCAATTGCCTTGGTTCACAAAATTTTCTGGCACTCAAAAACAGGATGACAAACCCAAGACCCAGCGCTTTTTGCCAAGATGCTGACGTGGAGTCCAATACATGTGACGGAAGTTGGATTCTGTGATGGTGGTCACCACTTTCTCACCGCCTCAAGGCTGGTGGTCACCGTTTCCCAAAAAAGGCGGGTGAACCACAGCTGGCTGAGGCCAAAAGGTCACTGGGACATTTTTGGCAAGTTGAAACACTGCCGGGGCTGAACAAATTCCAACAGTAGTGGATCACCATCTCGGGATTTCGCCTGTAACCAGTGGTTGATCATTTTGAACCCACCCAAGGACCAATCTCCGCCACAGCCTTTGCTAGGCGTGTGCAAGTCAACTGCGAGTTTGATGTCATAGGAACTGTAGTTCCTGAGCATGATCCCAAAGCACCAAAGTGAGACACACCTTCAGAAAACCCTGTGTTTTAATGGTAAATCAGCTATAAATGGGCCATGTTCTAGCTATGTTAAATTATCAGAGTGATCCAGAGGGTATGTAGAGTTCAACTTCAACCGTTCTATGTTGAGACTGATTGGTGAATGCGAAACCTGCCCTGCTCGGCCCCCACCTTTTTGAAACGCTTGGATGCCACGATCTAAACGCGGCTAAGATAGCTAATTGCACAATGCCAATGGTTGAACATCTACTTTAGCAGACGGCAACTGGCATCAATGAGGACTTGCATCCGGGGCGATTTCTCAAAAAAATGTGGACCTTCAAAACCCCAAATATGATCTGGTTGAAGAACATGGAGAGCACTCTACTGGGATAATCCCTGACGATCAATTCCATGGTGAGGACATGGCTTAAACTTATGTATGTTTGCAAATATATACATTTCATGTGATATGCATGGATATGCTACAATACAGTTGCTAACCATGAATCATAAGTTAAAGGATTATCCTACTTGTGATTGGACGACTTTAACGAAGGCCCTGAGGATTTGTTGAAACCTCCTCTATTGCAATGTGGTGAGTTTCTGGGTGTGCCCATTCGGGCAACTCAGATATCACCGTTCCTTAACCTTCCCAACTGGGTCTCGTCATTGAATCTATGAAAGCATAACCAAGCAACAACTTGCCATTTCAAAAATGAATGAGCCCGCTGGCCTTAATCTATAGATAATATATATTATATTATTATTATCTTTGAGGTGTTTGTTCATTCTCTGGAGAATGGGAAGATCTCAGATCTACAAAAAACTTTCTGGTTGGTGGTTTCACCTTCAAATATATGTAGTCACTATAGGAATACTTTTGGGATGTACGTATAATGTAATACTGTAGCATACATGAATCCCAAATTTACGTCCCAAATCTTCCAAAGATGGTTTCTCAATCAAACCTCTCGGCAATTCGCCACCAACCAGCTACAGTCATCTGCTGAATCTCTTGGGTCTGAAGCTGGTCATTGGAGGGCCAGGTCCCACAGGCGCCAGCGTCTCATCTTTCTTCGTTTCCGCCTTCGGATCCTTCGGGTCCCGCACATCGCGATCTGCGCGATCCCGATCTGGCCATGGACCCTTGATGGACACTGCCATGGGATTCCTCCTGGGTCAAAACACAGAAGCAAGGCTTGAAGGTGGAATTGAAAGTGTAGGTAAATTTGACAATTTTGGAAAGATTTGGAAAACAACACCCTTCAAAATTTGAAAAGTATGCAATCACATAAGCACTTGTCCAATTGCAGTACATTGCAATCTTATCCATAGAGAGACTGGACAATACAAAGCTACATAGGAAACTGTTTCAAAAAGGATGCATCCAAGACCAAGATTCATCCTCCCAGTCAAGGAGGTGGTATTATAAGCTCCAGGCCCAGGACTTGACGGTTCCTCATCCTTGCCATCCTTGCCATCCTTGGCGTCCTTCTTCTTCTCCCGGGGCAACTTGGGCAGATCCTTCCATCGGCTGCTCGAGCCAAAACCAATGGAAGGAGAAGATCTGCTGGTGAAGGAATGGCGAGGCTCGAAACTTCCAGGCCCCGGGGGCTCCTTTTTCTCCTGGCAACGTGTCGCAATGTGGACAGCAACGCGTTGAACACGTTGCTACAGCTGTGACGGCAGGTCAGTGGATCATGGGGAGTCAGGATATCTATAATTTATATTTATTTGAGTGTTGAGTGAAACTTCAGAGGAAATCAAAGTTTCACCGTGGAAAAGTGTAAATGAGTATCCCGTAAGCCTCATGGTATTTATTTCATACACGCCAACATGGGACTTTTGGTGAGTTGGAAGCACAAACTGGCGAGGTCTAAATCTCACATGATAGGAGTTATACCATGGTTGATTCGTGACAGGTCTGGCTGTACCACTGTGAGAGCGATGGATATGAATGAAGACTGGAGTACTCCAAATCAGATTGTTGATCCAGATAAAACTGTTCAATTCTATATCCACTGTTCCCCGGGTCCAACATTTGATCAGCAGCCACGTGGATATCTTGAGCAATTACTGTCCTTCTTGTCGTCCTTTTTCTCAGGTTTGATCCAGCCTTTCCCTTTGACATCTATTCCTTCCAAGGTGCTCTTTAAGTCCTAAGCGAGCCAAATCCAGCAGCAAATGCTTGCACTGGTGAAACCCCAAATCAAGTATTAACGTAAATCCAAGCAAACATGTGACAAATGACTCGCCAATACTTATATTTATATATATACATATATATATAAAGTGTGTATATATATATATATGTAAAACAAATACACATAGTATGGGTTTGTCTGAAAATAGTTTACCTCCAATTCCAAAGAAACTGCCAATGGATTACCGTCATTTTCTCTACACAAATTACCCAATGTGGTTCCCATTTTCAGGTCCACATACAAATATCATCGCAAGTTGGACTTAAATTGTATACCAATTACTAATAATAATGATTAATATCACTATCATGGTTGCTATATTCCCATTAATATCCCATGGCTGCTTGGATTTGTATCCATGCCAAGAGTCATATTGTCCAGGCTCTGGCCAGTTTTGTGGTTTCTTCAGACTCTTGGTCTTGGCTTCCGCCCGTGGAGCGCACTTCACAGGGGGAGGAGGCATGTAGCCAGGTGCAGGTGTTGCCTTGCTACAGGAACAACAGCAATAGGATCGGTTCTCGGCTGCCAGGTATGCCTCAGAGGAACTATGCGGATGGCGATGTGTGATTGCGGGATTCACCTGCCATTCGCTTTTCAGACTTATGATAACCTACATTCTTCATAACCTCGGTGCCCCTAGCCCACCAACATTCTATGTTTGGTGTGACAAGACCCGTCCTTGAGTTGGCCTCTACATTACATGTGCTAGTGGGGGCACTCCATAATGTATGTATATATGTATATATAATTAAATATATATATATATACCTCGACCCTCCAAATCCTAGAAAAATATAGGTGTTTTCGGAATTTGACCTATATCGGCTGATTTTACCCAAAACACCTAGATCTTGGATTTTAGGACTTTGATTGCATGTTTTTGGGTTTGGTGAGACAAAGGCCAAAAAATGTTTGCAGCGCATCAAACGA
>Ga0126342_10017004_pt1 | contig 12621 bp, 14 predicted proteins | sample Cyp1metagenome_FD_92528 | JGI IMG/M metagenome (GOLD analysis project Ga0126342, IMG submission 92528) | Coral microbial communities from Lord Howe Island, Old Settlement Bay, Australia - Cyphastrea 1 metagenome | ecosystem: Host-associated > Invertebrates > Cnidaria > Coral ...
AGGAAAAGAAGAAACAGGAGTTGTACGAGGTGTGGAAACGATCCGCTCTGGCTCACCTGATCTTCCACTCCTTGCTGCTTGGGAGCCTCAACAAGGGCCGCTGATTCTTGGAGACTGGCTGCTATTGGTCGAACCGATAGTTGCCGACCTGTTGTTGTTCACAGGTGCTTCATTTGCACCTGGCTCTGAGGAAAGCCATGGCTCCTTCGTTGTCCTTTGGGGCTCTTCTCCAGTTTTTTGGAGGTCTGGCCGACAAGGTTTTGTCACATTATCTACGGCTGAAGCTGAGCTCACTGACATTATCGAGGGCATGGTGGCTGGTGAAAGCATCCATGTGATCTTACAAGAAGTTTTTCCTGACGTTCCCAAGGTCCTGAAGACTGACAATATGCCGGCCTTGTCAATCCTGACGGGTGACGGTGGCAGTTGGCGCACACGTCACTTGCGTCTTCGAGCTGCATACGCAAGACAGTCAGTGTCTGCAGGTGAATGGACTCTCCAACACGTTCCAGGTGAGTTCATGGTGGCTGACATTGGAACGAAGCCACTGACTGCAGCACGTTTTGAGTTTCTGAAGGTTTGCATGGGCATGGGGAAGTTAGAAAGTAAAAGTGAAGTTGAGGTCGAAGAAGGAAAAGAAAGAAAAGAAGGAGAGAAGAAAGAAGAAAAGAAAGAACAGGACGGCCAGCTGGCCAACAAAGAAAAGAAGCGCCTGGCAAAAACAGCTCAGGCCCTACGGCTGATCACCTTGGCTGCGTCAATTGCAGTCACCAAAGCGGAGGAAGAGCAAGAAGCGGAAGAAGCATTTTCTTTTGAAGTCATTTTGATCTACACCTTGGCCATCATCGTTCTCACCTTGGCCGCGCAGCGACTCCCTGGGATGCAGCAGTGCGGGGGGTTGCGTTCATGCGACAGCGTGTTGTGGCTCAACCTGGGAGACGCCCATGAAAGCTGCGAAGAACGAAAAGAAGGGGGTCTCCCAAGGAGATCTGCCTAGCTCTTCGTCAGGGCCGAGCTCGAGTGATGTTGTCCAAGCTCCACAAGATGCTCCGCATCCAGCTCAAGATGCTCCGCTGCCAGCTGAGTCAATCAATGTGGCTCCGCAACCAGAAGAAGCACAATCATCAAACCCACGAACAGCAGTTGATTTCCAAACAGCATTGGAACTCCTACGAGCGCATGATGCATCGATGGTGGATTACGAAAGGGAGTGGAATTAGATTGAAGCAGAAGAACGAAGGGTGCGCATAGAGCTCGATCAAGCTCTTCCTGGCGATCCTCTGCTGGGGCATGCGACTTCGTCACAACAGTCATCTCCTCGCCCTGAGATTCCCTTCGAAGTGATCACAACACAATATGGCACCGTGTACCATTCAAACCAGAACTGCAGGTATTTGACCGCACCTATGACTGGAGCTGTAAAGAGTCATAAATGGTGCGCGACATGTCGAATGGAAGCGGCTCAGACTGGAATAACTCCTGGGCGTGGTGCTGCTGTGGATGGTTGGATGGCGCATTGAGTTCCACACCAACATCATGTGCGTTCATGCTGAGGGAGCCAATAACTTTTCACTGTGCACTGCATGCATTGAAAGTACATAAGTAGCTTGGGCTGGGCTGTAAGATATTTCCAAATTGAAGCTCCCAACGATGCTTCAAAGGGGGAGTGCTTCAAAATCAGCTGCTGCGGAACTTCGTGGACGACGAGGTGGGAAGCTTGGTGGTGGAGAACCTGGTGGGGCCTAACCACTAATCAGAATCCATTCCATGGGAATCCCATTTTTAACCAACCAGTATTTCATGGAATGACATTGTCGACATTGTGGGTTTTAGAACACTGCTCAATGTTGCGAGTTTGATGATGTTTGATGGTCGGGCATGGGTACTCTGGTGGCAGTTCATCCTGGCCTGCCAAAATCACACCAGTTGATGGCATTGATGGCGGAGATACATGGTGCTCCAAAGTGCCATCAACCTCACAATGCCTGATCAATCTAGATAGCCTGCGTCACTGCCGAACAAGGCAGAGAGGGTCCCTTATTGCAGAGGTCACCATTGCTCCAGCCCTGTGGGGGCCAAAGACCACGCTGGTCAAAACCATTCAGTGCCTCATGGAGGAACCGCTGGTGCCATGGGTAGCAGGAGCCATCCCCCAGTCTAACAAGCAGTAATTGGCGTTGCCCAATCTGGAAACTGGGTCTCATCTGATGCTAAGTTGATGTTTTATCTACCATATCAAGGTTCCGATGTTATGAGCAATCCAAAATGGTTGGAGAAGCAGAACGAATAGAAGGTTATAGAGTGGTAGAAATTTTGCCCCGAGGAACTCCAAAAACGTGTAGAACGTTGGCCATTGATTTTTATCATCATCAATTTGTTTGCTTTGCTGATCATGAATCATAGCTACTGTAACTGGTTGTTGCGCATCTTTCATACCTTGCAAATTCCTGCAAACATGGTAGTTGCGAACATCCAGCTGCATGAAAAAAAACATTTTGAGGCGGCGAGGAGAGCAAATGTGATCATGTCATGTTGGGGAAGCGAAGGAACCCACTGAAATCCTACAAAAACTTGGCAGAAATAAACCCCATCTTTCAAAGAACTGACGCTCCTTCGACTTTTACTACAGTCTAAATGGGGTTTGGAAGGTTGGAAAACTAATCTCCGCTTGGGACGTGTGATTTTCAATCAATGGTCGTTGTGGGGATGGTAATCCCATCTTATTTTGAACAGAATTGAAGTTGAAATCTTACATTTCATGGTCCTGATGGCTGGATTAGCAAGGTGATTTGAAGCCGGGCAATGTGCTCCTTGATGACAGGCCATCCGGGATTTTGGAGGATGCAAAATTGTCAGATGAACCATGATGAACCCATCATGTACTCTATGTTTTTGTCCATATGAATCGGGAATTGAATCGGGCTATGAACGCAAGCATTGAATATTTTGCTACGGTAGAAGATGGAGATGAGCATGGTGATTTATGTGCTATTCCGGCTATTCCAAATGGGCTAACACCAAAAACCGGCACACTGAAATCAGAAATTTCATTGTTTGCCACAGAGTTGCCGCAAATTTCCTCTTAAAATGCGTGCAAATTAACCTTTACTACGCTGTTCCCATTAAAATGAGCAAAATGAGTAACGAGACCGGAAATCTAGCTTAGAAAACATGTTGCATGCGCTGCACTTTGTTTTTCATATTCTTACACCGCTTGCAGTCTTTTGTGCCCAGCATAATAATGTGGCGTGTGTCTTCCTCGCATCTTTGCATGTTTTGCACCACCGCCATCTAAGACTACTATTTCAATGAGCTGTTGGGTGGTTTCGAATGTTTCTATACCATCCCGTGTTTTTGGATCATTGGGTATTCAGGTTGAGTTCAAACCCCCAACCTCCGTATCACGTCCATTCCAAGGTCTCCCGATATCGCCATCATTTTTTTGACCAAGTGTCAATTCCTTCTCTATGTGGAATTCGTATTGCCGTATTGCCATTGAGTTTGCCGCCACAAGCGATGTATCCCCAGGGGCTACGCGAAGATCTGCGACTTGGGTTTTGCACGATTCGTCCTGAGCAAGACCTACACCTTCCTCGGCACGCCAGAGACTTGACCAATCGCCGGCGCTTCGTTCACCGGGTGTTGAGTCCGTCAATATCTTTATAGGAATGGAACTATAAAGGTTGATTAGGGGATTACATATGGGATTATAATATGTGAAGATTATATGGGGATGATAATAATATATGAAGATCTCTATATGGGATGGATCAACACATGGACATTGGGGATGGATCAAACATTGATCAAACCAAGATGGATGGACATCCAGCGCTCGTTTTTTTCCATGTGGAATTTGCAGTGAACTCACCACACCCAACACCCAACACACCCAGCCATTGTCATCGTTGTCACTGAATAGGATATCGGAGCTATGCCATGGTTTCATGATGTTTCATGAATCGAATCTTAGATCCCAAAAAATATCCAAAAAGTCTGATACTTTGATGAGTTGGTGAAAAAGTTGCTTCATGGGATTTCTGGAGATGTCCTGATGTTGGTCAGAAATTGCATGAGTTTCCCTGCGATTTCCCCAGCCAATCCCTCGGTGCAAGGAATACATGGCACCGGAGATCCTGGACTTCCCACATGAGCACGATGAGAAGGCCGTCCCTTTGTGACCTTTTTGGGGCAGAGACTTTTTGATGGTTGATAGGTAACCAACCATACATGGAGGTATTAAGCAATGGGCATATTTCATGGGATAATATTGGGGTCAACAGCCTCGATTTCTGGGTGTGTTATTTGTTTTCATAGAGAAAATGATGGTAAATCAATGGATTTTGGGGTGCAGGACCCGATTATCAGACAAACCCGGGACATTATTGGATACGACATCTACATCTACAGATTGTTGCTGATATGATTTGCTTGGTCCTTGGTTAGATTACATGTTCACTGAATAGTGAACTCATAGATTCTGCACTTGGCAGCGTTCAAATAGCTTGACAACTTCGATTCAGTGTGAAGCCAATGATCTCCAGCCGACAGATGTATCTAGGTTTCACAATGTTTCACACTAACTCATCCCATCTCAGTTTGAAACTGGCCCATCTGCAAAGGTGGACTGGTGGGCCCTGGGCGTACTGACCTTTGAGCTCTTGCGCCCCGGAGAATCGCTGATGCTAAAATGGATGGCTTTTTGGAGATAAAAAAGACCACATAAACCAACCAGAAATGGGTTTTCTTATGGATCTAAAATATGAAGCGTTGAGATATATGATAGAATTGGTATGTTTCATGGGATATTACCCGACTCATATAACCATTGTTGGGAAAATGCGACAAACCGCTGGATTTACCCCATTTTCAGACACAAATGGGTCGGAATGAGGAATTCATGATATTAATGTTGAATAATGTTGAATATTCCCATGGAAAAATAGAATAAGATTGTGTTTTTTTTGCGGGGCGTAAAAGGTTGTGTGGATTCAGTAGATGGTATTCCGGGCTTGGGATTGCTGGGAAAATCTCACGAAAATGTCTTGGTGAAATATCCCACGACAGTTTTTCATGTGCGATGTGAAAAAACCTGGTGAAAAAGTGTCGAACCGGAGATTCGACCAATCTTGAGATTTGGCTTCCAAAATAACTGCAAGGGGAAGCTCAAAGTCTGCCAGTGATAGCCCTTTTTTTTTAGTAAACCAAAGTGCTTGTTGTCTCATCTCCATAGAAATTCTGAAGAACTTGGGCCATTTTGACCCAATCAATGGATTGGTTTCTGCGGGAAAATCTTCACCGGAAACCATCGATTTTCCCATAGATTTTCCCATAGATTTTCCCATTAAATATGGGGTTAAACCAATCTGACCCAAAAAAAACGGGCATTTTCCCAAGATTTCCCAGGTCCGGACAAACTCCCTGGATGGGCGGCGACAACTTGGCGAATGCGCCCTTTGCGGTGCGCCGTCACCAGCAGGCGGGTGCGGGACGGCGCCCTATGATGCAATGGCAGGAGAAAATCCATGGGATAACCCAGGTACCCTCTGGTAAACATACAAAAAACTATGGAAAATCACCATTTTTAATGGGAACATCCACTATAAATAGCCATTTTAAATAGCTATTTTGACATAACCAGAGGGTATAACTGGTGTGCATATGTTTTAATTTCGAGAATGTGGATCTAGAATTGGATGTATGACATGACATCAAAAGTGGAGATTGTTTATTGTGCTTTGTTGAGGGGTCATGGCAAGTCAATCAGAAACTGGGATTTATAGATGGGGGATGGGGGAAATCATACCAGCGAAATCATGGGACATCATGGGAATGGGAAAGGAATATCATAGGAATGATGTGATAAAATCCAGGAATGGTCACCAAGCCCAATAGAGGCTTATTGTTGGCTATATTGTTGGCCATACTTGTATTTGGGATGATGTGAAATGAGCCCCGAATGGTTAGTGAACAGGATGGTTGATTGTTCGTTGCCACATTAATGTGGATGTAACATGGTGGTCAGTGGTTTCTCTTCGAAAATGGTGAAGAAAAAAAACAGGATATGGCGAAGAGAAACATTGGGAAGATGATGAACGAGCAGATGGAATGAGGTAGTTACCATTAGTTACTTTATTTTGACACAAGACCATGATGGAATAGGTCATGATAGGTAAATACCAAATCCCAAAGTTGGTTTGTTCGTCACACTACATAGACCATCTGTGTATTCTCTTGGATGTTCACCAGGTGAAGAGGGTTTGAGCCGTTCCGATGTCGTTGTTGTTGTTGTTGTTGTCGTTGTTGTTGTTACATCAGGTTGTATTTATTCACCATGATTAGCTTTGAAATCGCCAGTTGTGGTGGCGATGTTTCCATCTTTGTTGGATTGTCCTACTCGTGTCACGGCATTCCGGCCCCACGTCCGGCCCCAAGTTCTCCAAAATGGTCGATATTTCATTACATGGGTATGGATCAATACCTATTAATACCATTTTTAATGGGATGAACATCCATTTGCCAGCTATTTTGATGTGAACTACAGGGGTATAAGGTTTTGACACAGCCACATCTCAATGGGATTTGTTTCATTGATTCAACTACTTAGATGGCGATCCCACCAGGTTTTTCACTGCCAGGGTAAGTCTTCTGCGGAAGCAGATTTCCAGGCGAAGCCCCTGCCGCAGCGGGACCTTCCCAACGCTTCTGGGTTGAACCTGTCCAGTGGTTGAGGAGCTGAAGCAACCGACAATCCCCATGGAAATGCCATGGAAAATGCCATGAAAAATGGGGAAGTGGTGGTTTCAAAGATGTTGTATCCAAAAAAAACATGATGTGTATCCATGTGGATTGCCAGTTGTATCAAATGTTGTATCATGTTTCAAAGGTCCACCCTATTTGGAATGATGATCCAAGTTTCCCACGGGGGAGAATGAAGATTGCAAGGAATGGGTCTGAGAGTTGATTTTCTTGCACCCTTTTCGGGGTCAATGCTAGATTTTGGGACTGTATTCGAAACTGTTTGCATCCTAAAAGTGGTGAATGAACAGTTCTTTCAAGTTTTGGAATCTTCAGCAGGAGGTTTGACTGCCCAACTGGCGATATGTTTGGTGGATCAGAAAGACAACAATAGCAGATCTGACAATGGGATTCTATGGGACTGATGTCTGTGAGCCCCTGGAATAGTATATAAATATAGATGGTCTTATGATGGATGGTCAGTGGTTTGCGCAACCAACAAATAGTGAGAGCTGCGGGAAATACGGCAAAGGACGTGGGCCATGTAACCACCAACAGCGGGGAATACCACTGGACATACAGCCAAGTAAAATTGTATACGTGAAGTGGGACTTAGAACTGGCCATACTGCCAAGCAAAAGACCATACGTTGGTGTCTCAAAAACATGGGAAGAGCAGAAACAGGTGCGATGGCGACAAAAGGGCTGGCAATCAAGCAATACTAGCTGTATCTAGCTGTATTGCAGAACAACGATTGTAAAAGATGGTTATCTGGTAATGTGGTGAGTATCTTGAAAATGATAAGAAAGGAAGGTATGTTTATCTACCCATGTTGTGCGTGTGTGTATGTGTGTCAATCTTGACAGATTCCCACATGGATGTGCCTCCTGTCGAAATCTAGTACCCCAGCATCAAGCCCCAAAAAAACGAAGTTTGGAAGATTTTGGAAGGTGATGTTACGAAAGAAAATTGCCACTTTGGCGGTTTCAAATATGCTTGGTTTTCCACTGGTATGATCCTGTGGCCATGGAAACCGAGGAAACACCGCAGGCAAGGGAACAAAGGGGACAATGGCTGGGTAGCACAACTGTTTGGATTTTGGGGAACTTTTGGGGAACTTTTGGGGAACTTTTGGGGAACTTTTGGGGGATTTGGGGTTTGGTATCTGATATTATCTGATAGATCTGATAGATCTGATAGGTGATTTGAACTCAAAAATCGTCAGCAAATGAACGTCCCATGGGACGACGGGACGAGATTTTCACACTTCGAGTCCTCTCAATTCCCGACATGTTGACTGCCCTCAAGGTTTGAAAACGCACACTTCAAAATCTCTATCCCACCGATATTTCCATCTCAGTTTCATGGTGAAATTGGTGCTTGGTGCTTTCAAACTACATAAATTTCATCATTTTTCAATGTTCAACGGGATGATCCCAAGGACTTACCCATGTTTCCGGGCTCAAAAAAGCGCTAGGCAGCCATTTCTTTCACCATAGAATCTTGGCAGATCCTGAGGCCTGAATTTTTTGGGTACTCCCCAAGAGCGGTTACCCGGTTACCCTCTGGTATTTTAACAGTTTGCGAACTGGACAATGGCCATAGAAATAGTTGACTAGTTGATTGAGCTATGAAAAGAATGGTGATTATCAATTGTCTCATTAAAAGTGATGTTTGGGTAGGGGCATAGCCCATATTTGGACAAACCCATACGTTTGTGATTGTGTATCTATGTATCCAGCAACCCCCAAATCGGTAGTTGGAAACATGGAAAATATATGAAAATATGAGGTGAAGTTCAGCTACAATCTACAAGATCCTGCAAAAACCTGTTGGGGGTGTCTCCTTGATGGATACATCGCCTGGGCGAAATGTGCTTCCCAAAACGTGGGGATTCAGCGAACCGTCCAACAGGTGAACCCCCCAATGATTTTGCTGCTTCATGTTCAGCACTTGCTAGTGGTTGTTGGTTGTTTTGGCTGTTGGTTGAATTTCCCTTGTTTTCTCAACCCTTCTTGCGGGGAGAAGTTGCTTGAATCATGGAGCCCTGAGGATTTAATGTGTGCCAGCGTGGATCGGCGTTTGGGTTCCAAGAGTCGCGAGCATCAATGGTCCCTTGGAGCAGATTTCTCCAGGAATGATGGAGATCCAATAAAAAAGTGACTACCAGAAAGATAGAAAAAGATAGTGACTATTAATATGCCATATTAAAGCAGATTATTATGAGGTTTGTCCCCATTACTAATTATGGGGATATAGTTGATAAATGATGGTGGGAATTCACTAGCCCATGGCCTTAGAAATGTATTTAAACTGGATGGTAATCATGATAAACAAATGGATTTGCAGCTAATCCCTTCCATACAGTTTCAAATACTCCCCTGAAAACCCTGGTTAAGTTTTGGATCTATTCAATTTGGGGCTCTTTATTATTAGGTATTTAATATTGTGGGGCTGAGGTGCCTTAATGCTTGGACAACGCTAATTATATTATATATATATATATTTGTCAAGGGAAGATCCACAGGAAACCCCCATAGAATAAGGAGCAAGAATGTATGTACAGCAATTGTTCACCATCAACCCCTCCAAAACCTCATGCTGATTGAACCCCTGTTTTTTCCATGGCTTGGGAGCCGTGTGTGCGAAATTCGAGTGTCCTTATCCCACTCAAGTTGGTTGTCTCCCTATATTACCAGTCTTCGGCCTCAAAACCCACTGACACTCCGGCGGAAATCAGATATTCGGCAATTCGACCCCCACCTTTTCATTCCTTTTTGTCGGAGGAAAAGCATCTGCATAAAATTACTAATCACAATCTTTGGTTACATATCCCATTATATATCAATAGTAACGAATCTCCTTCATTCTTATTGGTGTTATCCCAGATATTCCCCATAAACCATAGATAATGAATGATATCTATGATATATCTACCACATCTACCGGAGTTATCCCAGATTTTTCCAGATCTTCCAATGATCCAATCACAAGGTGCCGCCATAGATCCCCCAGGTTTCAAGCCTTCGATTGGGATGCGTTGAGACACTGCGGCGCCACGGGGATGATGGGGATGATTTTTTGCGTCGACCATGGAAATATTGGCCCAAAAAAAAAACGGTGGTTTATCAGCAGTTTCCCCAAGGAACATTGCAAGATAGTGCAAGTTTGAGACTCCTTTCACAAATTCCAATTGAAGTAAGTCAGCCTGAGTCAACCTGAACAAAGTGGACATGTGGAAGTGTGCCAAATAAACGATATGAATGATGGTTTGCAGCAAGTGTTTGGTGGGATCATAGCGCTGGGTCCACGGTAAGTTTCAAATGCTGGAAGACTTGGGACGGCCACATCAGATTGGATCATGATAGGGGACTCTTCCGATAAGAGTTTGAAAGAATCACAACAATAATAACACTCATCATCATGATGATGATGATGAATATCAATAATGATACAGAAGATGTTTGTAATAATAATGATAATCATCATCATCATCATCATCATCATCGTCATCATCGTCATCATCGTCGTCGTCATCGTCATCATCATCATCATCGTCATCATCATCATCCTCATCAGCAGCAGCAGCAGGAGCAGTCCAGTCATGTGGTCATGCGGAGGGGAGGTTTGTCGTCGCCAAGGAAGTGGCACCATGTTGCCGCCCCAGAGCAAATACGAAAGGAAGCTGGCACGCGGGGATGGAAAGGTTGAGAGAGATCCGTGAACTTTGGGTTTTATATGTTTTAATGATGGTTTTTGATTTTTAATGGTGGTTTAAGTTTAAGTCACAGTTGATGAAACCAAGAAAACTGGACCTGCATTGCGGCGGCGTCATGACAAGAAATGCGTACAACAACAAATAGTTCAGTTCAACCTTATTTGTGTGACCCCAAAAGAAACTTCAATAGGCAAGAGATCTCGTCTTTCCTGCCGCTAAATGATTACAGATGTTCAAGGGTGTTCACTATGCGAATATGGCGCAGCCATGAAACAGACTCCTTCAATCCTTGGCGCCAAGAGTCATGTAATCGAAACAAAGGGATATCTTTTTCAGGGCATCCAAGCTCACCTCTTCCATGTCATCTACAATCAGTAAACAGTTGTCCAATGTCGTCCTACTTCCATGTCTTTGGAGTATCCCATCTCGCTTCAAATGCGCAGCGTTCAAGGAGAAGTTCCAAGTCGATGACGGAGAAGACCTTGCATGACTTGGCCAAAATGAAGGAACCAATCGAACCAGTTCAGGCCGGATTTTGAATGCACAGCCCGGCCAAGGGTTGCAAAAAAAAGAAACATCATTGGTTGGTACGTTTTTCCTTACATGTTTCCTGGCGATATCCCCAATTCTATGGATTATCCACACAACATTGATATCTTTGTTGATGTATCTATTGGTTGAGATCATTTGTTTGCGTTAATTATTCAGTGTCTATGGATGATGCCCCCATTTTTGCTGGTTAAACTCCAGGTTTTCAGTTGTCTCTCAATGCAACACTAATCTGGCAAAATCAAAAAACCCTCTCTTATCCTTCCATTGATGTTTTTTCATAACCCCATTTACCAGCATTGATAACCATTTCTAATGATGGCACAATCCCATTTACGGCCTTCAATCCCTAATTTATAGATAATTTTCCGATATGTTCCCAATTCAAACCTCTAAATTTTCCCAGCAAGAATCTAGTCTAAGTGTGTCCTATCCTTTTTCCCAATCAAAAAACCGTGTTGAAATTGAACCCCCTGATGTTTTCACCTAGAAAAACCAGTCAGGAAGAGGTGATCATCGACAAACACGACGTGGATGAGGTCTTCCGAGCCGTGCCAGAGGAGGCGAGACGGTTTTGACGGGGCGTTGGTGATTTGATGGGGATTTTATTTTTTGAGTTTGATGGGATTGAATGATGGTTTAATGGTATTTAATATGATTTAAAGATGGTTTGGATTTAATGATATAGTTGATATAGTTATATAATGTTGTATATTTGCATAAAACGATCTATGGATCTATGGTAAGTTCAGATGTAATTTCATGGGCAATTCACCATTTTATAGGCATCCCAGTGGTGATTTTCAATCCCCTTAAAGATGGCCAATGGTGATGTAATGGGATTTTCTGGGTTTAGCCAAAAAAAAACACACAAAGTTGCCATGTAACCATGGGAAAAATGATGATTAACCAACGAAAATTCTGGGATATCTCAATATTTGCATAATATTTGTTTTTGTGGCGTTGCACCGCAGGACTTCTTCTGGACCAACGTGGTGATGGTCAACGGCGAGATCTCCAAGTCCGACGGCCAGCAGCGCAGCTACGACGCCCACGCCACCTCTATGAGGTGCGATGCCACTGGAAAATCCCCTATCAACGGACGTTTCAAGCTCGGATTTTCGTCGAACAAAAAAAAATGTGGATTTCCCATGTTTGATTACCGGAGGGTAAATGATATACATACACACATGACATGACATGACATCACATCACATCACATCACATCACATCACATACATCACATAACATAACATACATAAGATACCATGCCATGCCATGCCATGCCATGCCATGCCTGCATGCATATGCATGCATACATACATACATATCATTTCATTACATTACATTGCATTACATTACGTTACATTACTTTACATTACATAACTTAACATAACATTGCATTACATTACATACATACATAATACATATATACATACAGAGTATGGTATGGTATGGTATGGTATGATATGGTGCATTTAGTATAGTATAGTATAGTCGAAGGAAGTTTAGAAGCTATACTTCCGACAATATGGACAGTTGAAAAGCAGAGGTGAGAAGAGTCAGAAGAGAAAAGATCAGAAGAAAGAAGATGTAGATGCGCGAAAAGATAGGAA
>Ga0126342_10017005_pt1 | contig 12621 bp, 10 predicted proteins | sample Cyp1metagenome_FD_92528 | JGI IMG/M metagenome (GOLD analysis project Ga0126342, IMG submission 92528) | Coral microbial communities from Lord Howe Island, Old Settlement Bay, Australia - Cyphastrea 1 metagenome | ecosystem: Host-associated > Invertebrates > Cnidaria > Coral ...
CCACATGTTTGTTGGGGGTTGTGGCCAAGAATGCTGGAATATGCTGGAATAGGATGACTCTATTCATTTCTCTCTTCACCATCAAAACTGCAAATTTGAAAACATCGGGTTTTGTGGAAAAACTTCGTGTTTTTTTCATATCCCACGTTTTTGTAGGGTTTTTGAGTTTCAAGGTATATAATATATATATATATTCATCTCATCAAATTATCACATATTCTTAAATCAGTTAAATAGCTCATTCAAATCTGATAAATTGCATAAATCGGATTGCAATTTGCTGCTGAATTCGCTGCCACGAGCAGATTCAGATCCGGCCGATCAAACTTCAGGCGCCCGGCGTCTCTCCGGGAAGCGGAGACGGACGGAGGGCAGCGCTGCGACCGCCATGCAGGGAGAGGAGGCAGAGCCGGGGGAACTGCTTCGACACTGGGTTTCAACCAGGATGACTTACAGTATACTGTAGTAATTTGTCCCCGAGAAGATCGAACAGCTTCAATTTACCACTATTTAATTTGGTTTTGACTTTTCTATTTTTTGGAGGTTGCCATAATAAGATTTGACGTCTAAGTGAACACGGAGTTCAAGGGGAGGAGGGAGAGAGAGAGAGAGAGAGAGGGAGAGCATGGAGTTGGAAAGTTGCTTTAATGGGGAAAAATGTGGGTTTAAGCAACCAAAATTTGATGTTCAACACGAGTTGCGCTTCAGATTAAGCATGGAACCCAGAAGTGGCTACTAGTATATCCAGTATGAAACCCATCTTCGAGAAATTCGGGGCCCCATGTTCGGAGTTTCCATGGCAAATTATGGGGAGTGTATGTTTGGGTAAATGGGTAAATCTTTGTAATCTTCAGCGGCACCTACCTTGAATAGGTTAGAGACTGGTAAATATGGACCTAGGAAAGCTTGATGAACCTTAGGTTGAAGCAACTCCAAACCTACAATGATGGGGATTTCAACGATTTAATTGAACATGAAAACATGAGAAGGGATAGAAAGGTGGGGTTAAGCAAAACCTCCATATATTTTTTCGCTGTGCGACCTGAAACTTCCCCCGATGGTACTGGTCCCATGGTCCCATGGGGCCCGGTGAATTTCGTCCCTGCAACATCTGCAAGGCAGTTTCTGATTGGTGGTTTGGAACATGGCTTTTATTTTCCCATATATTGGGAACAATAATCCCATTTGACTAATATTTTTCAGAGGGGGTTCAAACCACCAACCAGGAATGTGTTTGATGTTGATGGTCAATGACAGGCACTGACTGTTGGTGAACAGTCATCAACATGGTTGACATTTGAGATGAGAGTAATGTCCATGGGTCTCCATTTCGGGATCTGACATTTTCTTTAGCCCGAACGATGATCATAGGAAATTTGGCAAAGCACTCCAGGTGAAGATCAGGATGTTAACCATAACTGGGATACTGATTTCGATGTCTATGATCTTAGTGCAAGGATAAGACAACAACTAATTGGTTATTCAAAGTGATTCACCTGTTGATGATGATGATGATGATGTTGATGATGTTGATGTTGACCAGTAGGATGAACATGAGGATTAACATGTTGTTTCTCTGTAGGTGTTTTGGCTTTGTTGGTTGTCGCATCCAGCGGTCGCTGCCAGGTGCCCATTGAGGTCCGACAGATGCGGAGGGCGGTGCATCAGTTTGGCCTCGTGGGTGGGGAGTACTATGACTCCAAGGTGCACCGGGCGCGGTGACTGGTTTGTAGAGGAAGCTGTTCACAGCCATTTTGCATGGGGCCATGATGGTGTATATTTCGCACATATATATATATGTATGTATATGTGTGTGTTTGCTCATATATGACATCCACTTGGAATAACATTCATGATTGAGTTGCATGTGTGTTTTTCCCTTGGGCCCAGTCTCAAAGAAATTATAGGCTGCATTTGGTAGGGAATGTGGTGTACCTCTAGGTGTATCTCTATCACTATTGGGAGATGCCTCCGCCTTCAGTGGCCGTCTCGAATTGTCGTGGACTTTTCCGCTTTTTGCTGATATCCCATGTTTCTTGCTTGCGCCTGAAAAAACTCGGAGGCACTTGGAAATGGCATCCCTACTTCATTGTTTTTTTTGCACATGTGCCTTCTTGCAACAGCAAAACCTGGGGCCAGGTCCTTGTGGGATGTTTTTTTGACAAAACCTCTGCACATTTTGGTGGGTACATTGAGTGGTTGGCTCTCATTTCCATGTCATTGCCATTGTCAAATGATATAATGTACCTGTTGTGGCTGATCAGAGCCCGGATCATATCCTGGAACGCGCAAGGATTTGCAAGGTGAGCACCATTTTCGAGCCAGAATTACTTTTGGGGTGAACCATGGGACATAATGGGACACACCAGACAGAACAGCAAGTGTTTTTTTTCAATCCCTTCCCTCAGGAGGAGCGCCTGCAACAGCCGCTTGGCTTCAGACTTCAGACTCCCTCCGCATCTCAGTTCCGCCGTCAGCTTGCGCGGTAAATGTTGAACCAACACAGAATTGGATACGTTTGTATGATCAAAGTGGGTTGTCGCCGAAAAGTCTCACAATGTTTCCTTCATACTTTATGATTATTCTATATGACTATATTTGACTATATAATATTGAGTTTCTCATCGCGTGGCGCTATCGCATGCTTTTCATCGCACTGGCTTTAATATAGAAAATGCTAGAGTAGCTGGATCACAGGAAGGAAAACATCAAACATTCCTTGAGTGAAACACAAAAATCCATCACTTGAGGAAATTTGGAGGCCAGTTCCAGGACTTCTGCGAGGTTGCCAGGCCATACCCAGAGGGCGGGTTCTGAGGATTTTGGATCGGCTCCCAGCGGATTCGGGGACCACGCTCATCTTTGCGAAGAATGCCCAGCAGGCCGAGACAGGAAGTTGGCAGGCAGGTCCTAGGTCCCATAGGTCCTGGAAATTAGGAACTATTTAATATTGATATATTGGTTAAAATTTGTTAGGTTAGAGAATATTGGAATAATCTAAACCTGGATTTTTTGCCATGCTTTATGCACTATACAGGGCAACTATAGCTGTTTTTTTTTACTTATTAGCGTTGAGCTTGATTTTCTTGCGAAATTTCCCCGAAAGCAATCGGTTTCTCGTTTGTAAGTTTGCCATAAATATGGGACATTGACAAAAGCGCTGCAGAACTAATTCTCATGCCGTGAGATGTGTACATTTGCTTAGCGCTTCGTCATCATTTTACCCGTGAAACACGCCATTGTTTGGACACACCCGCCCCTTTTTTGAACAAACCCCAGTGACTAAGTGTCATCCCACTCCCCTTTTCATCGTTGACAGGTTTTATATGACCCCCTTTGGGAATCCAAGTAGCCCTCTCAGGAAGTGGCTCCATAGAATCTATTGGTTACATTTGTTTATTATGCCTCAGCAGGTCCCTGTATATTTATATTCGTATGGATATGTGTGTATATATATATATATCTCTCTCTCTCTCACAGTATACTAATTAAACTGTTTAGGGTGGGGAAACGCTACGGCAGTCTTAATCATCACAACAGTCTTGATTACACCTGACAGGAGGACATGATCTATCAACACGTCATGGTTGACTTTACATCCCCATACCCTCCAGCAATCACAGGCCAGGCAATTGAACATCAACCATTTAGTTCGATGATTGTCCCATTTTATCATTAAAACTAAAACCACCATGGTTCGTGGATTTTCCAGCCACTTTTGCTTAGTTGTATCCCAAACTGCACCCCCATTTGATCCACATTTCTAGATGATTATTTCCCCCGAGATCTACATTTGTTGCCTATCTCTTGGGGGTCCGCTGTGGAGGCCTCCGGCGTGGTGGAGCGCTGCAAGCGGAAAGCGCTGCTGACGGCGGCCAAGGGCCGCGCGGAACGGGTGAAGGCAGGGCATGCCTGCAGCGGTGATTGCGGGGTGATTTTCATGGGCTTTCACGAGGCATTTATGGGTGAAAACTGTGGTACCCTGGTGAAGCCTTTGCAAATCATACTTGTAGTTGTAGTTACTGTAATGGATGGGAATGAGCCCCCAGTCACCAGTCCCCATGTATTTCTTGGGTCTTCAAATGGTTTTTGTTGATGGTCATATAATTTTGGAATCAAATCCATTTATGGGGTCTGGTGTTTTGTTTTATTTTGCTAGGATATAAGGAATGAGGATGTGAGTAACAACCATAGTTGAAGGGGATTTAAACAGGATGCAGCCATCAACTAGAGGGGTTGTATGGGGTGATGGCTATTAAACATATACATGATGGTGTGTTAATGGTTAGGGGGATTTAGGGGGGTTAGGCCGGTTAGGCTACCCATATTTGGGGCTATTCTCATCATCCATAGCAGGAATCCCTATTAACCAGCCAGCGCAATGGAATGAAGGGCGGATGGTTTTCAAACATTATTGGTTCAAACTGGTAAAAAAATGTGAGTGGGATGGAACATTGGGAAATAAATATGGATATTGAAAACATGAGGAAGTTCAGTTCAAACGAACCGGTGAAGATGTAAGTACATCGCGGGTTGATCAACAAAAAATATGGGAATCCAAAACAGACCAAGAATCTGACCAACAATCTCCGTCTCCAACTGGCTCACACATACATATGTATATGTATATATATAATGTATATACATATAGTATACTTTCATTTCCCACTTTCCAAGTGGGATGGTCTTAGAAGTTACAACGATCCATGATCATGCCAGCGTCGCGTCGCGTGACCTCAGGCGGTCTTTGATGGCGCAGGCGATGGTTGATGCTTTAGTTATGGCCATTTCTTGAATGGATAATCCCATTTACAACCAGTTATACCTAATAAATAGCTAATAAATGGCCATAACTGTTGGTGTGGGATGTGCCGAAGTAAAATTTAGCTAGTTTTTCCCAAGAGATACAATCCCTTCAACTAACATAATAGGCCCTGAGAGTGGCCAATATTTCGAGGAAAGCTCAGGACCGGGCCGATTGGTAGAGATGGTGATGATGAACCCCTGAGCCTAGCAGAGGTTTTGCTGATCAAATTCCACGGTGTTTTGCAGCTCAAATCCCCAAATCAAGCCCGTTTGTTTTAAGTTGTTTTCGTTGAATCCATCATATTTGAACTGATTACTAAGTTTACTAGTTGATAGCCAGAATCTATTGATAGTGATCAGTTAAAACTTAAAACATGTTAAAACAGGATTTTAACTGATATCTAGCCAGGATATTCCTCAATGATCTCATCTTGTAGTCCTTGGCGATTTCCAGGCGACGAGGAGCTGGGGGGCCCAAGAACCAGACCAGCATACTCTGGACAGTATCCCTATAATTCCTTACATTTTTATCTATATATATCTATAGCTCTATCTCAATCTAATCGAATCTAATCTAATCCAGACCAATCTATATCATCTAATCTAATCTAATCTATTTATCTATATACTGGCATATTGTTGTGCATGTTAAATTTGTATATCCAACTACCACACATATGTGCATATACGTGTGCAAGCATTGTATCATTTAATTTGTTGCGTTTGTTTAACACGAAGGGCATACACAGTTCGAAGACTTTGAAGTCGCAGCCACAGTCATGTCAGCAATGAATCAAAGGGATGGGAAAATAATGTTCAGCACTGATTCGCATCTGAAACCCCTTCATGCAATGGTTTGATGAAATCATTTTTGCCGACATGAAAGGAAATCCCGTGCAATGAATGAATAACTAAATATATACAGTATATATATATATGGCATACTAGTGATATGGCATATGTGTTGCCCAATCTTCTTTGGGTAAATTAAATCCAAAGCAAAACATGGCAAACATCGACATACATTTACCAAAACTGGTTCAAAATCGTTTTTATCCAGAGGCCTAGAACATCTGAATGGAATCATTCTTAGCATTTACATATTTACATTTAAATCCAATATAATATATATATATATATAATATAACTATATTATATACGATATAAGCCTGAATGCTAATCCCCATGATATCACCATTCTCTCCCCATATGTTTGGCCCATCTTGGCTTCGCCGAGATCCGCCAAGCCCTGGGCTTGCGGACGCTGCACCTTGGAGAACGCCTGGATGTTGGAGGAATGCAGCGCTTGTGGCACCAGGCGCGCCCGCTTGGTTTCTGCGTGTTGCGCTGGATGGGGGGAAAAATTCAACGGATGGTTAGATGTTAGTCTGGTTTGATGGGGTCTTTAACCCTTTTTGTGGGTTATAGATGGCTATAGTATATATTAGGGTTTGAGTAGTATGGATTGATTGGTATGGTGAACTGGTTTGGCAAATTCCTGGGTGAACATTGAATGGCTATAGCAGTGACTTTATGGTTTACCCCATGTTTTCACAGATGTTCCATTCATGGATGGAGTTACTTTCCGGCAATCAGCTCCATGATTTGCTGAAAAATATACCATCTATATAGTTCAGTTCCATGATTTTCCCATCAATGCCTTCATGGCCTCCATGATTAGTTCGGCGATTTCCAAGAGGCCCGCCATGTTTGATGACACCAGAATAACATGGATGAAATTGAGAGGATTTATCCAATGAATGGGTAGTTAATGATGGTTAATGATGGTTAATGATGACTAATGATGGTTAATAATGGTTAATATTATTTTTCTTTGGATCAATGATGAATGGATTGGTCTGAGGGAACATCTACGGATGACAGTATTGGAAACTAGGTTACGCCAAACTCCTGAAACTTTGACCCTGGCTTGCCCCAGTAAAAGGAACATTTTGATTTTTATACAGTATTTTTATTGAGCGGGGCCGGTTGGGGGGAACTTGACAAGGGGATGTCTTTGAAAGTTGGTAGATGGATGATATTTCCATGGGGTTATGATTACTTGTGATCCAGTGAGCTACAACATGGTGTAGACATATTCAGATGTATTTGCCATAGACCCTGATTTAAACCAACTCAGCATCTGGCCCCAAGAAGCCCAAAGCAGGCATCATTGAAGCCTCGTGAAGCGACGTACTACCGGGATACGATTTGATGTGTGTTTGATGCAAAATACTGAGGAATACAACTTAGAAGTTCAAATATTGATCACTTAACATCAACATTGCCATTTTGGGGTGCACCACATGTTTTTCATCGGGAAAACTGATGACAATCCAGCAGCCATTGGGCCTCAGGAGAGGATTCTTTCCAAAGGTGTCCGTGCGGTGTCTCAGTTGTGGCCCAGACGTGGCCCGTTGTTGCCCTGAGAGCTAAAGAAGATCGTTTACGCCGTTGCTTGTTTCAAGTAACTATGTGCTATCATCTAAATTGTGCATGCATTTTTCTTAGTTGGCTGTATTTGACATATGTTCACTATGGTGTAGGCATGTTTGCTCTAGACCCTGTTCAAGAGTTGGATGACAAGAACCTCCATATGTATCCAAATGTGTCAACACAGAGAGAGAGAGAAAAACACGTATGCACACACACACATATATATATATAAATGCAGAAATATCCCAATGGCGCATTTCAGAACTTGGTTAATTGATGTTTTTCATCATTACTGTTGGCAAATTTCTTCGACTTTCAGAGATAGACCCGGAGATCCCAGGTGGTGACGATGGATGAGAAGGTGTGTTTGGGTATGGCTTGCTTTTTCTTTGTGTGACCATGAGTTCTGTATTGTTTTCACCTGATACTGTGGATGGAAGAAATCCTGCACCACCTTTGATGGTTGAACCCCTATAAATAATGGGATAGACCACCAATCAACTGGTGCAGTATTTCCTCCACCCACAGTATGTATGAACGTGTTTTTGTTTTCGTCGCGGTTTGATGTCTATATATTGTGTTTTTGCTTGATGTGTTTTTTGATGTAAAGATGTCGATTGTGTGTGTTCCCTGACTTGTATGAGGATGTTTCTTGGACATATGCCACATGTAACCAAGATAAATCAACATGTTACAGTAACCAAGAGCTGGCTGAGGATTCGACCCGCGAAAACACATGAATAGCTGAAAGGTAACAAGATATAGTAGGGGTGGCAGACAATCTGGGTACGGCATATGTTTAGTTTATACATACTTAGATATTAAAATGTATCTACATGCATTTATTATATATATATATATATTATGTACTATGTAAGACTATGTATTTATGATATGTGCGAGTATATATATATATATATATATCTATATATATATAGGTATTATATATATATATATGCACATGTCATACAAATAGACACACAGATTTAGATGTGCGTGTTGGGATATAAGCGAAACAACGTATATAATACAAGTGCATTGAACCTATGATGTCGTATCATACAGTTTTTTTGCTTATTCAGTATCCATTTTGAGGTTCAGCCCATGAAAACTGGTAGTGTCACCTCAGAGTTTCATTGAGACATGTACAGAAACAAAAACAGGTGGGAAAATACGATGGCCAGACATGCTGGGCCATCGTATTTCCCCGTGTCCTTTTTTCCTCATCAACATGACCAGCTAAGCCGTCAGTCTGATTCTATTCCCCAAACAAATAGGAGATCATGGGTATGAAACGTGTGCAGTATATTTGTTTAATGCCCAAGAGTTATGGTGGAAGACTCAGATTACCTCTGCCTCTGACAGTAAAATCCAAATGGGGCGCCAGGCTAGCCGTCGGGCAACCCAATGAGGGAACCAGGGCGCTGATGATGATGGTGATGATGATGATGGTGATTGTGATGAGGATGATGGTGATGGATAGAAGATGATCATGTTGTGAAGATTCCAGTGCTAATAAAGACTGAGACATACAGGCTATAGATAGGCACATTTGTTGTTATTGCTGTTTGATGAGGAAAAATATCATTAGATTTGAATTTGCTAAGAATCAGCGGTGGCGGTGCAGGCATGTGCCTTTTGAACCCAAAGGGCCCAAAGGGCCCAAAGGACCCCCAGACGATGTCACCATCACTTGTGATGCGCCGTGAGGTTCCCCTCCTAGTTTCAGTATGCCAAGTGCGGTTGGAAACTGTCGATGGCTCCAATGTCAAGGTGTTATACAGTGTTGTGAACTGTAGATTCCATCTCCATCTCAATTCTTTGATTTGAAGGTGCAATCATATGAGATGCAGCATGCATAAAGATACTGTACATTTTACAGACGTATATATATATACATATTATATTTTATGGTGTATATATATATATATTCTAGCATTTATAAATATAAACGTTTTGGTATGTATATTATGTATATATATATATTCTAGTATTTATATACATTCTAGTATATATATATATGTATTAGTGGATATATTCATTGGACACTAACTCTTTATTTGGATTACTGATTGAACATTTCAGACTTTTGTGACGCCCCCATTTCTTCCCGGATTCGCCATCTAAGGCACAGCCCAATGGACGTCGAGCTGCCAGATGCTTGGATCAGTTGGTGTTTGCTTAAAGTGGAAGGCCCCCGTTTACTGGGAGTGACCCAAAAGTATGTATTGAAACATTGTTTTTCACATGAATCTGAAAGAGCTTTCCAGTACTCAGTACTCTCATTGGTCATCACTGGGGTTAATTATTGTATGTACCCTTTTTTGAATGTTGGTTTTGGCCAAGTTGGTCCGATCTACTAAAGGGCAAATGATAAGAGGGGGGAGATAGGTGATGTCAACCTTTTTATCTGCCCCGGATCTGGATTTGATAAATCAGGAAAATGTGCATTGAGTCGCGAAAGAACGAATCTAAGTAGGAAAGAAATAGAGATTTAAGGGTTGACTGCACTTCTTCATCTATGAGAAGTCTTGGTTGGATGGCATTAAATGTGTTTTCAGCAACGCTCAATCGATTGCGGAATTGTATTCTACTTTTTTAATGACCCTCTTCACTAAGTTATTTCTTCAACCTAATGATTGAGTCAGGGCCACAAAGCATGGTTTCAGACATCCATTCCACTTTGCAATCCTATGGCTATGGATCAGAAACCCAGGTGCCCTTGGCTGGTGCTTATGGATGGATATCTGTAAGCAATACGGGAGAACCGTGTTCTGGGGATGGGTAGCCTAGTACTTGAATATATGTTGCCCAAATCAATATACCGTAGACCCTCAATGTCCCGTCAAAAATGATGTTTGACCCGATGATTTTAATACATTTACCTTTTTGGGATGGCATTGTATGTATTCACCAGCTTAACGGAGACTGGCCAAGATTTGACCCATTCTCTCTGAATTTTTCCAGTGTCTATCAATTGTCAGACCTTTGGCTGACCAATCACTGGATAAGGAAAGCACCAGAGGGAAACCATCTGATGGGAACACTATGTTTGCCTTTAGACCAAAAAATATGTTGAAAGTTAAACCAGACATATGTTGTCCCCATATTTTGTTATTGTTAAACATATGTTAGACTATTTTCTGATTTTCTGTTCCGAAACTGGGGGATTCCGGAAATTTCTATTCATCGGGATGATCTTTTTCATCAGACCAATTGGCATCGATTTTTTCCAGTTGGTCCATCGGAATCTCAGGATCTTGATCAACTATGACTTGCCCAGATCCCTCAGTGAATATTTGCGGCGTCTCTCGGTACACAGTTTTTTAAAAGGGGTTGGAATATGATCCTGGGACGCTTCACTTCAGTTCACTTTCGATGGCTTTTCATGGGGTATAATTTGCAAACCAACAGGAATGTGTATAATTCAATATATATATATATATATACACATGTTTTGGTTGTTTAACTAATTCTTTGTTTTGCATCTATTGATAGAAGCTGATAGCAACCACCAAATCGATACAAAAGTCTTGAATGAATCCAACAACAAAATGTTGGCAACATGAACGCTTTTCTATCGTTTCAGACGTTGTATGAGAAATCAATGAAAACATTGTTTTTGAATGGTATTGCAACGGTGGGTGTTCACCATCTTAGGTTGACTGAGGTAAAAGTCAGAAATTGAGTTTTTCTGAAATGGGGGTACCCCCAGTTCTCATCCTAGATGGGATTTCTCCATATTTTTTCATGACATAAACCATCCAGCTATTGGGGTATCATCCAGCTGTAGCTCCAGGTTTGACCGCCATCGATACCGTGGAATCTTTTAATCCACGCTTCCCCCGTACCTTGGACTCCTTGGACGTGGAAAAATGATGGGACCCCTGGGATGATGGGGGGCACATGACATAAAGGAAACAAATGGAACATAGAAAAAACAGTATATTCTCCAATGAGTATATAATAGTATACATTATAAACATTCATAAACTATAGAAGTGTATGTTGTTTCCAATGGAATTTGCAGAGACCACCAATGATGGGCGGTTTCTGATGGGAGTAGTACTGGAGTAGTATGGGAATAGGGGTCTCATCATGGGAAGTCTCTATAGATATTTGTCAGATCCCTTCAAGACCATATCATGTATAGCTTCATTTTCCATTCATTACCCACATTGACTTTGCTCATATTTGATTCGTTGCGTGCTTGGAAGCCTTTCTGCCAGATGGGCAACTGTATACAAGCTATGCAGTGCATTGCGTCTATAGTTGATAAGGTTTTATAGCTGGAAATATGTGGGTGAATTGGCATCAGGATTTTAATCCCTCAGAACCAAGACCTCCAGAGAAATAGTGAGAAATGCAGCTGTTGCACCCCCTGCGAGAGCATTAAAAGGCGCAGATTCAAAGTTCCCGGAAAATTCACAGCCTGGGTGAACCTTGGATACATTGCCCTGCTAAGAATTCACATGAATACACTTTTTGAGAGAGCATCTATAGAAAAGTATGGAGCGGATTATCCCTGATCGCTATCATACCCCATGCCTCACCGTTTGACCAAAAGCAGATCTCGCCCATTTGCAGTTCCCGGCGGAAACTGATTCTTTGGGTATGATATGTTGTTTTTACTTTTTTTTTTATGTATGTAATTTACAAGTGTCAGTATATATATATGTATATTTATATTTATATGCATAACTATCTATATAGATAGATGGATAGATAGATACAGCGGGTGCCAGAATTATAGAACGGAGCCAGGAGTACAAAAGTACGGTAAAATACCGTACCTTTGTACTCCTCCGGGTTCTGATTCCGCGCGGAGTCGGGAAATTTAATTATAGAACGGGGATCCGTTGTATAATTAAATTTCCCCGTTCTATAATTAAATTTCCCCATTCTATAATTAAATTACTCCTGGCTCCGATCTATAATTTCTGGCACTGACATGATATTTACTGCATATTTGTATACATATACAATCTATAAAATGAAGATTTAATGAGTAAATTCAGATACTTTTTTTTCATACTTTCCGAGGAAAACAGAATTATAGAACAACAGGGTACGGTAAATAAAACGTACCTTCGTACTCCTCAACTTCCGTTCTATAATTCTGTTTTCCCCCATTTTTCCCACATTTACCAGGTGATTTTCTTAGATTTCATGGTGATGTTCTGAGATTTCATGTTGCTTTTGTGGAATTTCATAGTGATTTTATGGGATTTCATAGTGATTTTATGGGATTTCATGGTGATTTTATGGGATTTCATGGTGATTTTATGGGATTTCATGGTGATTTTATGGGATTTCATGGTGATTTTATGGGATTTCATGGTGATTTTATGGGATTTCACGGTGATTTTCTTAGATTTC
>Ga0126342_10017006_pt1 | contig 12621 bp, 11 predicted proteins | sample Cyp1metagenome_FD_92528 | JGI IMG/M metagenome (GOLD analysis project Ga0126342, IMG submission 92528) | Coral microbial communities from Lord Howe Island, Old Settlement Bay, Australia - Cyphastrea 1 metagenome | ecosystem: Host-associated > Invertebrates > Cnidaria > Coral ...
AAACATGTTTCTTTTCTTGGTCATTTTTCACTGGCCCACCCACTGTGCCACCCATGCCAGTGAAGAAGGCCGAACCCCAAGCCTGGCTTCGACCAGCATTCCATGCCCCATGCTGTAAAAAGGCGTGACCGCAGTTTGGAGGACAGTTACAGTGAGATTAAAAAAATGAATAAGCACAGTTGTAGTGTTGTCAATCAACGTAATACTTTGATCGTTACATGCTAGAAAGAACATCGGTATAAAAAAAATGCGGCGCGCTTACATGCATAAAACGATCTGGGCCCTTTAGCTGCAATCGTGTTGCAAATTCATCCTGCAGGGGGGTTTTCATAAAGCGTGTGCGCTGTGATTGCCCTGTGTGCGCCCGGCGGCCAGAATGAGAAGGGCAGGGCAATAAAACGTTTCATGTGTTGCATATTTGTTGATGTTTTTTTGTTGTTGGAAATATATTTTTGGTTTATTCTTGTTTGATATATGTTGATTTTTTATTCAAACATTTTGCCAGAACATTTTGGGATGGTTTTTTCAAGGTCTCCTGGTCCACCAGGTCCCCGTCAGATCCATTGACTCCTCGTGTTATTTGGTTGACCCTTGATTCTTCCAAGGGTCTTCATGCCATGCCAAGCACATCTCCCCTTCCAAATCTCGGAGGCAGTCTGGATAGGCCCTTGAATGGATGAGTCCCTGGCTGTGTGTCACCTTTACAACGGTTGCGCCATGCCGTGAAGTGCATCAATTGGAAACTTTCACTTTCAACACTCAAAACTAGGGAGGGTCCTAGGGTGTGGGTCAAACTGTCATTCTGTTTTATTTTGAGATGACAATGCCATGGAAATTTCGGATTCGAATGGATTTGCGGGCTTTGCTCCAAGGTCCAGAGGTCTTTGCTGCCAAAGTTGCATCCTTGCTCCATCCTGTTTCGGTTCAGCCAGTTGGTGGCCCGTGCAAAAATGGCTAGCAAGATCACGGAAGTGCAGGTGCCAAATGAATGTTTGGCGTCCTTTGAAGGTGTTTTTGTTGGTTTCCTTCACACAGCCAAACTTCGAAGATCTTCAAACGGTGCCAATGTTAAGTCAGATTTGCCATTTGACAGGAACTCCATGGCGATGAGGCCCATCTGCCAGCCTTCAAGGCTCAGTCTGCACCCCCATTTGGAACAGGTCCTTCTTGGGAAGGAAGGGGGACAAAATCCTCCAGACTTGGACCCGCATCATTCAAGTACTCAATCTTTGAGCCAACTTGAGGATTTGTACATGGTAGATTTTGATCCCCAAAAATGTTGCATTGTGCTAGGTTGACATTTCCGGGTTGACCTGCATGACACTGGAGGTGGGCAAAGCTGGGGTGTGAAGTCTGATGCTCTACGATGGTTTGGTTCTCTTTGGTAGGGTTGGTCAGCCAAACCAGGTCCCGTCAGTGCAGAGCAAAGATGCCTGGAATAGTTTTCTGCAGTTGCTCTCGCAAGGATGCTCAGAGTTCGTTTCTTTTCGCTCTCTCGCTCGAATTATCTTGAATCTTTTACAGTTCTGTTGAAAAAAATACATTGGCATGAACCAAGTTGACACACGGAATCAGTTTCTTTGTTCATTTGTACTCCAATTTTTTGTGGTGCCGTATTGTGATTCACAGCGACGATTTTCTATGATTTCCCGGTGCAGTGCCCAGGCTGGCAGATGGCATCGTAATCTTGCGCATAGCAGATGAGGCCGAACATGACCAGGACTCCGGCCAACAGGATTTCCTAGGGCCCATATTTTCTCGCTGGGAACTGTGGGGGAAGGTGCCCTTTCGTTGCTGAAATCGCAGGAGGGCTACTTGGCCAAATCGCCATTGCTGGCAGAGGCACCAGCTGTAGAATGTCATCAAGTGGGAAGTGGATTCAAAATAGAGAAACAAAACGGTTCGCATTTTGTATTATAAATCATATAATATCATATAATATATAATATATATATATTATATACTCTGAAACTGAGATGGTGTTCATTTGTTCATACTTTTTACAAGTTCATTCGTTCACTGTTTAGCGGTTTTGCTTGTCGAAGCTGGAATAATTGGCGCCAATGCTGTGATGTGGCAAAGCACTGTCAGGTCTACGAGATCATCGAAAGCCGGCCAATGTTCATTGTTTGTGTTTGCAAGGCAGGCGCAGTGACGGTGCAGACAAATTGTGGACTATCAGATGTTTGGGACAAACAACTTGCAGACTCCCATTTGTAACCGACTGTAACCATCCATGCTGTCCATGCTTAGTTGGATCAAGTTCAAGGTTTTGCCATTTCATGTCAGGGCCCAGTGCGGGCTTCGCTCATGACACTACCAGCGTTGTCGCAGCTAGTCGTGGCAACGGCGGATGCTACGTTTGGTTCCCGAGCATGCCTACAGCAAAAGCGAGGGAACAATTTGTAAAGTCAGTTATACACATAGACACATAGACATTTGCGTACTGTGTACATGGATATCCGCACACATGGTCACATGGACAACAATTTTCAGTGCTTCTTGATCCAATGAAAACTGAGGTTCGGTTTGCCAAAGTACAGCCAGCCCCTGAGTATCCAACTGTTTTCAAATCCTCTTCTGGTCATAGAATGTCACAGAGACGTTGCCCCCGAGGACATGATCTGCATCCCATCACCACCATTGCTTTGAAGAAGCGGCTAATGGAGAAGGTGGGTAAAGTGTTGAAAGACTCCTGGAGGAATCCCATGAGTCCATCTATGTCCATCTGGAACTATTTTGGCATATTTTGGCCCTCACGCTTCGCGGCTTCGTGGCTTCGTGGCCTTCTTTTGAGTTCAAGTCAAGTCCAAAATCATGTCATTCAAAATCATTCTGATCCTCCTCTTTACCGTTTACCTGAACTACCTGAATTTACATTTTCTAGTTACCACCACTCACTCGCACAAACCCTTCGCAAACATCATCATCTTACGTCGCTTGAATCTCGGCCAAACCTTCCAACAGAATGGCACTGCTTCGGAGGCTGTTCGTCGGCTGCAACTGGTTGGCGATCCGATTGATGCGAATGAAGCCCAGCGGCCTTGTCCTCGGAAGGATGAATGGCACCGAGCCAGAATGTGTTGAAAATGGTTTCACTCACTGTTACATAGCACATTCATTTTAAAGCTGTTGCCCTTTCTGGCAAGGTGTTTATGTTTGTAATGTCACACAAACACACGAACACACAAAGCGAGTCAAGCACCACGTATTTCAGGGTTGCGACTCAAGGTTGGGCTTGGTTGACTTTGTGGGAAGCGAGGCAGGGGCAGTTTGAGCTGTGAGGGCACTTTCTTTTTACAGATTTCGCTGCGGCTTAACAGAATTTTTATCATTGGCCTTGTGATCAAGCTTCGCTGTAGCTACTGCTTTGCACGCCTTGGCAGGCTGCCGTGGAAAACGAGATATGCCGGCTGATCTACAGAAATTGCTCGCCAGCAAGCCAATACTTTATGTGCCCGCTGGATCTGACATTCCTCAAGGGCCAAAGCCTTCAGTTTTGGTGATTTGACTGCCTTGGACTCCAGGTACAAATCTGACTTGGTCAAGGCAATGCGCGAAAAAGAAGAGAACTAGGAGTTGGTTGCAGCGATACTGCCCATGTCCTGGCATATAGACACATGATGTATCTGGATCATTGCTGCATTTTTCGTCCTTCCTAGGTTAAGATATACCATCAAACCAAACCGCTCATTGCAAAACATCAGTGGTACACTGGATGTTTTTTTTTTGCAGGAGATGGGGCGCCAAAGTGAGCCGGATGGCAGGTGAAGTCCCAACATCCAAAGTCTCTGAACCCCCGAAGCGATCGCAGTTGTCATGTCAGTGGGTGCTGTTTTCGTGTTTTGAGCTGTGGGGACAGTCTAAAGTCTAAAGTTAAAGGCATGTCATCAACTGATATAGCCGCAGGAAGCTACAGGAAGCATTTACAAAAGAAACAGCATCAACTCTTCCAGTGTAGAGGGTGACCCACTCGACCCGCTCGAGCGAGTCAGCCGGTGCACCTCAATGATTGCTGGAGAAATGATGCTGCTGCCTGCAGATGGAGATCAGCAATTTTGTGTTTGGTTTGGCGGTCAGGCATTGGTACTCCAAAACACCGAAATGGATATGGTGTATCAATCTTGAAGTTTGTGATTCTTGATCACTAAAATCTACTAAACACAGTCAGATATGAACGAAAGATGTAACCCACTAAAACAAACGCCCCAAATCTGGTGGCGAACAAACCCAGATCAGCCTGGTGAGATGTTTGTGCCGTTCCAGCCGTTCAGCCAGTAGGCGTAGATGCTGGATGATGTTAGATGAAGAGTGCTGAATGTACCATCATCGATTCTTCCAGAGTTGAACAATCCACCGTTTGTAACACCTAATTGGATACATATAAGTGTATAGTATATACCAGTTTTCTACTGACATGGGTCTGTTTCGATCTCTTTTTTAGTTTTCTGGGTATGCTCTTTCGAAATGCAGCCAGCATGCCGCAGAATGTTGAACTGCAAGAAGACATGCCCTTTGTCACTCAGCCTTACATGTGCAAGACAAGTTCAAGATTTCGATACTGTAGGGCTTCCCTTGAAATAGGATGAAATAGGTGATTTCACTTGATTTCAGGCATCCCAGAATTGCCGAGATTTTTGGGCACAGCCATGCCGCGGAGTGATATACCTATTCCGTGGAGCACCTTGCGTGCGCCGCTGCTACCCCGGCCGGATTGGCAAAATCCTGCAGGAGATTTGAAAACGTTTTGAACGTCCGACATCAAAGCAGAAATCATAAGGAACTCAGAAGAACTTGTCAACTTGTCCCCTTTGTGCTCATTTTGTCTCATCTAGTGTCAGCTTGTCTCATGTCTTAAGATCATTAGCTGATGGTGGCGATGGTGGTGGTACTTTTTTGCCCCCGGTAGACCGGTAGACCCGAGACCTGGCAAGGAGCCGAGCCGCCGAACGAGCCAGGCTCTGCTGATTCAGAGAGTTCGGTGGAGGCCGATGCCAACTTGGTGGATTTGGTGAATGCGACAACTTCGAGTGAACGGAGTCGTGCGGTGTCACAGTGCGCTTGTGCGGTGCTGCTGTGCCTTGCTTGCTTTGGGGCCATTGTGATGATACTGCGGGAGGCAGTCCAAGGTGCCACCAAGAGTTTCTATTGCTCCGCTGATGGGCAAACGCCAGAAGCGTCTCCAGCACCCACGGCATGCGCCGTTCCTCTGGCATTGGCAGCAATTCTTTGCAACCTCACCGTGGTGGTTGGATTGCTATACGTTTTACGATTTGCTTGGTTAGCTGGAAGGACCATTCAAGAAGGCCCTGCCTCCCTTACACAGATGCAACGGAACCGTGCAAAGCTGCAAAAAGACTTAACGAAGTGGCGAAGTGTCAGCGCAAAGGCAGCGGGGTTTGGCTGGAGATGCTGTTTCTACTGTACATAGGAAACAGGCAATAGCCGGCAATAGCAATAATGTCACCCTAGTATCAATAAACCTTGATTGATTCGGGGGTACTCCCCAAAATAGTGAAATTATTTCCTATCAAAATGATGTCCGCCCCAATTAAATAGCCCAGGGGTTTGTGAATCCAGGGAGGACATTGCTGTATTAGAGTGTTACTTCGTTACTTCTTTATGCTTCTTTAACCATGCTGACCCACAAGCATCTGCTCAGGTCCTTGTCGTTGCGGGCCTGACCTACTTGGTTGCTGGAGCTCCGTGTGCTGGAGTTGCCAAACTTGCTTTGGTGTTTCTGGCCACAGGCAGCTTGGATGCGATTCACGGATGCCATGTTGATGATGTTACTGGCGATGCCACTGGATGCCATCACTTCCATGGACATCCTGTATCTTCTGGAGTTACCTTGATTTCGCAGCTTTGAAACCAGCATTGATGGAGAATCGGTTTCTCACAGAAAGATGTTTCATCAGAGTGTGTATGAATCTCGGCCCTCCTGGATTCTAATGAGGCTTCATCACGCTTTATGCCACCGCACTGTTTTTTGACCAAGACTTTGAACAGGCCAGTTGAGCATTGACTGTAGAGTCTATTTCTTGATTTCACACCTCAGTGTTTCTCCAGATTTTTGCCAAGTCTTGCCAACGCCAGGTTCGAATGTCTCCAAGATTATTGCGTTTTTTGTTGGTGTATGTGCTGGTTGGTTTGACCTTCACTGCTTTGGCCTCTGGTGCTACAGAGCGAGTGCTGCGAGCACATTTCGATGGTGCCAAAGTGGCATGTTTGGGCGCCATCATCCAGGCACTGAATGAATTGGCTGCTTCTGCCAGGTTTGCAAGGAAATCCTCGAGGTGTTGAAGAAGTTGGTGGCCTTGGAGCGAGTATCATAGGTGGTTGACTTAGTAGCTTATGTAGCTGTGAGCCCAATCTGAGAGGATTTTAGTTCCATCAGCTACTTCTGGCCATGATTCCAACCGAGGCCCTGAAGATGCGAATCACTTTGCGGATGTTTGTACCTCCCTGGGTAGGCAGCAAGTTGCACCATCTTGGCGGGAAGCTCAGAACCCCCCTTTGCTGTAAGAACTATTTAAAGGCTTACACCTGACAGCCGGGCGCCAAGCAATCTTGGCACCATGTTGGCCCTATGTTGGGCCTATGTTGGCCTATGTTGAGCCATCTTGGGAGCTATGTTGGGGCCATGTTTGGGGCATCTATGTTGAAACGATCTTAAGATGCCAATTTTTCCGCCCCGGGCCCCCTCCTGGAGCCCAAAACAACGTAAAAACCGAGGTTTTGTAACATCGCCAAGATGAAATCCCTTGCCGCCGAAGGGCCCCAAACACCGTAAAAAATGATGTTTTTGAACACCGCAAGCACAAAACACCGTAAATTACGTAGGCTTTAGTCGATCGGGAGTGGGATGGGGGGTGGTTCGGAGGTGGGTCGGCGGCAGGGGCGGCAGCGCACGGGCTGCGTGGCCGGCGCCCGGATTTCCATCTATTTCGGTGTTTCCCCAAACTATGGCACCTCAAATGACTGCTTTCCCCATAAACTCCAATTTGGAGGATTTTGGGTCCCATCGGTCCCATGGGTCCCCCAAAGGAAAGCCCCATGAGCATCACGTCGCTCTTGGAAGGTGCACCATGCCGCTGGACTTTGTCGCTGCGGTGGCTTTGTGGCTAAACCCTCAGCAGCGGTAGAGAGCATTGTGGAAAAAATCTTGTATTTGAAGATGGCAACGGAGCATCTCCCTTTCTGACTCTGTATAGATTGTCTTTCCCTAAAAATCAACCTGAGTAAAAATAGCCATTTATGATTGGCTCATAAATATCGTCGTTGATAGAGCGTGTTTTCCAAGTTCAACTGATGAATGGTTTTCCCATTCAGAGCTCCGACTTTCTGGAGCATTTCCCAGCAATATCTCAGGTGGGCGGCCTCGCCTGTTTTCGCCATCCTGTTGCCAGCAAGGACAACGGATCAGCCCAATGGAGGACCCCTCGTACCAAGTTGTCTCCTTGCTGAGGTAAAAAGTCAGGGATTTTAATGGATTTAAGCATCCGGCATCCCCCAAAAACTTTTTGTAGATTTCTTACGGTAAATGTTTTTTAAGTTTTTTGTGTTGAATACACCAAACATGGGGGATGCAGTCGATATGTGATGGTTGTTTGTTGGTGTTGATGAGTCGGGTTATCAGTAGTATGCCTCGTTATTGGAAACCGCCCTCAACTCGAAAGGATGACTGGATTTTGAGGGGTACGTTTGGACAAAGCCAAGTGCTGCTTTGACTTTAGGCATTTTAGTTGATTTGGTAACATAAGAAAGAGGCCGATGCTTGGATGGTAATCTAAATCCATGGAATCCATTTCGGATTGGCGAACTTCAATCTCTATTGTGCAAGAAGGGAGAAGCTGTACTGAAGACCGTTGGCTGCATGAGCCGCTTCAGGACTATGCAGACACTTTCTCCAAAAATGGCGAAAACACATTGACTTTCTGATCATGGGGGTCAGCGGCTTATTCCCAACGTGCAGCATGCTGTGGGCACACCGGGAGCTTGTTCTGAGGTTGCAGGGGTCCTCCTGGCCCTGTTTCGCAAACCGTGTGCTCCTCAGCTACAGCGATTTGGGAAGTCTCACAGTTGCTCTGCACTTTTGGCTTGTCCTTCAGACGGCGCTGCTGAGTTGTGCTCATTTGGCACCGATAGCTTTTGGAAATGCGGAGCTTGGAGTTTGGGGAGTCTCTCTGGCGGGTGCTTGGAGCATGTCAGTGAGCAAGGCATTCAGACAATTTCGAAGATTCTTAACTATACATATCGCAAGAAAACACTGCACTGCCATCCTCACCCTGCTATGGGGCGTTTTGTCGGTAAAAGCCTGATGCCTAGACAAATTTCAGCGCCTGCCCTCTTTCTCCTTGGCTCGTCGTCTCAGCATTTGAAGAATCCAGGTGTGAAAACGCAAGCATGATTTGGACCCTCAACGGAAAGGCTCCAAAATATCAACAGAGCAGGTGTACAGTATACAGCATATAGGACACGATTTAGATTGGAAAAACATCGTCGCTGACCTGCAGCTGTTTACGAGGGCTAAAGGCCGGCTTGGGTTCTCAAGAATGACCCGTGTTGAGAAGCCGAGACGCCCCAAGCGAGTCACGGGTGGGTCTAGCAGTTTAGCGACAAAATGGCAAACTTATTTGATTTTGCAGTGTCCACTGTGGAAATCCGTGGAATTGTTTGGCAACTGTTCCTTGAAGTCAAACTTCCAAAGAACATGAAAGGAAGCTCCCTTCGCAGTCATCTTGGGTTAAAATTTTCAATCTTCGCGTTGCCAGGCATTGATGGAGTTCATAGATGGTGCCTGAAGGCGTGGGCGGCGTGGACCTTTTCTGGGTACCTTTGGGCACCGACCTGGTCAGGTTTCCTCGATGGCGAGCTTGATCCAGAGGAAGCCAAGCTCTCCTTGGAGGCGTCGGGTCTTTCCTATGTCAGGTGACAGGTACAGCCTGTCTGACAATTTTGGATCACCAATCCTTCCAAATCCCTTTGACATGGTTTCCATGTTTCAAGGAAAAAACATATATAAAAATATATGATATATATATAATATTATATAAATTTACATACATACAAACATACCTACCTACCTACATACGTACGTACGTACGAACGAACGAATGAACGAACGTACATACGTACACACGTACATACATGACATACATGACATACATGACATACATGACATACATGACATACATGACATACATGACATACATTACGTTCATTACGTACATTACATACAATATGTACATTACGTACATTACGTACATTACGTACATTACGTACATTACATACAATACATACATTATGTTCATTACGTACATTACGTACATTACATACGTTACAATACAATACATACATTACATACATAACAGAACATATCATAAACATAACAATAACATAACATAAACATAAACATCACATAACATAAACATAAACATTAACATTGACATTAACACAACATCACATAACATAACATAGCACTGCATAACATAACATACGCATAAACAACACATAACACAAACATACACATTAACATACGCATAACATAACATAGCACAACATAGCATTACATAAAATAACTTAACATCAACATAACATTAACATAACATTAACATAACATTAACATAACATTAACATGACATGACACAACATACATAACATAACATGAGCATCAAAATAACATCAACATACCATAACATAACATTAACATAAAACAACATAACATAACATAACATAACATAAACATGACATACCATAACACAGATACCATAACATAACAAGACATGACATGACATAACACAAGATAGCACTGCATAACATAACATAAGCTTAAACATGACATAACACAAACATACACATTAACATACACATAATCACATAACATAACATAGCATAACATAACATAGCATAACATAATATAACATTAACATAACATTAACATAACATTAACATAACATTAACATAACATTAACATAACATTAACATAACATTAACATAACATTAACATAACATTAACATAACATTAACATGACATGACGAAACATACATAATAAAACATTAACAGACCGATAGCACAACATCAATATTAAAATAACATAACAGAAGATTAACATAACATTAACATAACATCAACATCACCGTAACACAAACATACACATTAACATACACATTAACGTACACATAACATGACATGACATGAAATAACATAACATAGCTTTAAAAAAACATAAAATAAAAAACATTGACATAATATTGACATAGCATCAACATTAACACAACTTAACATAACATAACACAACATAACATAACATAACATGACACAACATAGCATAACATGACATGACATACCATAACATAGCATAATATAACATAACATAACACTAACAAATTATTAGCATAACATTAACATAACATCAACATTAACTTAACATAACACACAATAACATAAAGTGACATAACATAACATGACATGACATAACATGACATAGCATAATATTACAAAACATAACATAACATGACATGACACAACATTAACATAACATTAGCATAACATCAATATGAACATAACGTAACATAACAAAACACGACATCAGATAACATCACACAACATAACATAACATGACATAACATAACATGACATGACAAAACATACCATAGCATAAGATAACATAACATAACATAACATTAACATGAACCTAACATAACGAAACACCAACATCAACATAAAATAACATAACACAGCATCACATAACATGACATAAGATGACCTAAAATAACATGACATGACATAACATAACATAGTTTAATTTGACGTAACATAACACAACATAACATCAACATAACATGAATATAACATTAACATAACATGAACATAACATCAACATTAACAAAACACAACAAAACATAACACAACATGACATAACATGACACAACATGTTATAACATGACACAACATAACATAACACAACACAACATAACATGACATAAAATGACATGACATAACATAACATGACATAACAGAACATAACAAAACATAACAACACATAACATTAATATAACATTAACATAACATCAACATTAATAAAACACAACAAAACATAACACAACTTTAACATAACATGGCATAACATGACATAACACAACATAATAACATGACATAACATGACATGACATAACATAACATGACATGACAAAACATACCATAGCATAATATAATAATATAACATAACATTAACAAAACATTAATATAACATCAACATTAATATAACATCAACATTAACATAACATAACACAACATGACATAACACAACATAACATAACACAACATAACATAACATAACATAAAAAACCATAACATAACACAACATAACATAACAAAACATAGCATAACATGACATAACATAACATGACATGACAGAACATAACACAACATAACATAACATAACATAGCATAACATGACATAACATAACATGACATGACAGAACATAACATGACATGACAGAACATAACATGACATAATATAACAAAACATAGCATAACATGACATAACATAACATGACATGACAGAACATAACATGACATAATATAACAAAACATAGCATAACATGACATAACATAACATAACATAACATGACATGACAGAACATAACATGACATAATATGTTATAACATAACATGACATGACAGAACATAACATTACATAATATAACAAAACATAGCATAACATGACATGACAAAACATAACATGACATAATATGACAACACATAACATGACATGACAGAACATAACATGACATGACAGAACATAACATAACATAGCACTGCATAACATAACATAATATACATACATAATTGTCACATAACATTGGTGGGTCCCTGATTTATTGGACATGTTGAATGTTGCAGGAGCTGCAGCTGGAATCTGAGATTCGGGCCCTGGAGATGGAGGTGGACATCCAAAAATGGCCGACTTTCAACATACCCAAAATGGATCAAGTGATGAATTCACGTTTTTTTTTTTTTTTAACTGTCCGTTTTGAAAAGAGTTGACCATTTTGGATGTGCTATGCGAATTTTGCGGACAGTTGGGACATGCCTCAGAGTGCAAAACGCGAAGCACTTCCAAGTGGATCCCAGTGGTTCTGCCGCAGATGGCGATCCTTGACATGAAGCGACAGATCGAGGTGCAGGTGCCTTTGCCATCCCAGCTGTGCCTCTTGGGTTGGCAGCGATTGCAACGTGAGGAGGAACACCTGCAGAACTGGGAGCAGATGTTGGCCAAGAACAAGGTCTGGAGCTTGAAATTTTGGAAGTTCTTGAAAGCCAGCTTCATTTGTCCCCACCTATTTTTTTTGCCAAACATATGCTGAAGAAAGTGGATGGAACACAATTTCTCCAGCTTTGGGTCATGTCAATCATGAAGTGGCCGCAACAGCTGGGCTCATGGACTTTTTGCCCCCAACCGGCCACGATGAAACAAAAGAAAATCAAAAGCATAATAGAATGGGCTAGCGCCCAGGTGCCGCCGACCCCCCTCTATTTGGGGGGGAGGGTGGGGGGAGAGAGAGAGAGAGAGAGAGAGAGAGAGGAGAGGGAGAGAGAGAGAGAGAGAGGAGAGG
>Ga0126342_10017007_pt1 | contig 12620 bp, 16 predicted proteins | sample Cyp1metagenome_FD_92528 | JGI IMG/M metagenome (GOLD analysis project Ga0126342, IMG submission 92528) | Coral microbial communities from Lord Howe Island, Old Settlement Bay, Australia - Cyphastrea 1 metagenome | ecosystem: Host-associated > Invertebrates > Cnidaria > Coral ...
GCGCTTCATGGCAATAGCCCCCGGTCAAACATCAAAATCAGGTTGTCAAAAATGCTTCGTGAACTCAATAAGTATGTCACTATGCGGTAACAAAATCCAAGTCTCAAGCAAAAAACACCTATTACATGAAATCATTGAAATCACCATGCTCAAGCCAAAACCCTATGGGCCGATGGCCCTCGATGACTATGCTCAAAGTGTAGCACTGGCGCTCCAATATGTTGTCCAAACAGACTTGGGTCACCTGACTCAAGAGGTTTGTTTCATACCAAGATTGATTGTGAACGCCAAGGCCCGAGGTGAACCCTTTTTCAGACCCAACATGGGTCTTTAACGTACATTGGGGCTCCATTTGGGGCTGCTCACGGGCTGCCCCCTGGGCTCCACATTTTGCATACGGACATGGCAACAGACAAACAGGCTAATGATTGATATAAAGTATGCCATGCCAAATTACGGTCCCAAGTGACTTCAAAACCCCCAGTTACCCGGTGACCCACTGGATCGATGCGTTTTACCCTCTGGCTAAGCTAGCGATGGAAAAAAAACAAACTCGATGGTTGTAAACAGCATCGATAATTACGGATATAAATGGGCACAGCTCAACCACCTCACAACCATCAATAATTTTCCACCAATCAGCAATGAACAGCTATGGTGAAGCATTTTTGAAGTCGATGAACATCAATGCACCAGCTATTTTGATGTGACAGCCTGGTAGCCCCCAGGATTCCGGCGGTAGCAACTCCCACGGATGTGCAGAGAAAGACGCTCAGACACTTGGCACGTGATGAGAGTGGGCATTTTTCCGAAGATATGAGGAGTTAGCCAAGTTAGCCGACAAACATAGGGATTTTCTCTAATTTAAGATAGTACTATGGAAACCATAGCCCATTTAGTTGGATGGTTTACCTCTTAAAACATGGTGATTTTACATAGCTAATTTAATTATCAGAGGGCATACACAATGGATTATATCATCAACCCAGAAAATCCCAGTGGGATTCAAGGCAGTAAACATAGAGATTGCAACTGAAAACCTTCAACCGTGGATTTAGCTCATCAAATATGGCCATTGCCATAGAGCCAACCAATGGATGCGGACATATGATATAACCCGTGCAGTTTTCTGTATGGGTAGCCAATTGTCATTGGATCAAATGATTACATTGGTACCCTGGTATTTTTTTCTCCGGGTATATGGCCACCGTGTTCCATTTCCAAAATGAAATCCCTCTCCCGGGTTCCAATAACGAAACCATCCATTTTGGGCTGAGAATTTTGACCCAGAACCAAGTTGACGCGACTGGATTGATCCTGATTAGTTTCCTCACTGAGGAAATCATCATTTCTGGTTGGTGGTGACTGGAACCATGGAATTTTATGACTGTCCATTCAGTTGGGAATGTCATAACCCCAACTGACTTTTTTCCAGAGGGGTAGGTCAACCACCAATCAGTCATTTCTGGTGTAACATATTTGACCCGGGTCGTGTCGTTTGTCTTGGCTTGTCCTTGAAAACATCCATCACAGGACGGATAGCCACACGCGATTTGACCAAATCTGCAACATGACCAAAGGAAAGTACACTACAATAGGATGATACATTCTTAATGCAACTGGTTGATTTGGATATCAACATTGGTTACTTTCTTAATGGTTCACCAAAGAAGAACGGGAGTTGACCAAAAAGAATTGGACAAACCTTTGGAATGCCATCAGCTGCCATCAGATTTTGATCAAAGATTGGATCTCCCCCAGCAAGATGTTTAAAGCTACTGTGGATGGTTTCGAAATCCTGCACCAGTTGGTAACTCTTAAAGTAACATAACGGAAGGTCGTATGCAACATTATTTGTGGGATGAGAATAGGATCATGAGATATAATTAGTATGATAGTGCAATAGATTTACATTTACATGATTTACATGATTTACATGATTTACATGATTTACATGATTTACATGCTATATTTGACTATAATATCACTAAAGGAACAGGAGAATCAACGCAATCCTTTCGTTACCATGTCGCCATTGCAGTCTGTCCGAGGTCTGCAGGAGATGATCCAGAGCCCGAAGGTGGCGTAAAACAGACAGGTTTCAGCCTGATTCTGGATGATTATTAATGTTTATTATTTTCACCAATACTGGATGATTACTAACAAAACTGGAGGATCATTATTTTCACCAATGAAAAACGGTGGATTCTATGATTCTACAATTTCAAAAGCGGAGAATTATGTTCACCAATGAAAAAACGAAGTGGACGTTACAATTTCAACATGTGATTTTTGCAAGAAATATGGAGGAATTTGCCATTAAATGGGCATTTGACTAAAAGCGATGGCTCGATCGGTGAAGCAAAAGTCTAGATTTGACCGGTGATTTTGTCGTATGATCATCGTTCTTAGTAATGTGACAATGTGGGAAAACCAATAGAACTGCCATTTTTACTTGTCATGGGGATGGTTTGAATGTCACCTGAATTGGGGATGGTTTACAGCATTGGGTTTACCACATGCAAGTTTGTAGGCTTATCGTTTCAACCCCTGTACTTCAACAAGAAAATAGGGATTGAAGCAGCACAAAATTAGATCACCCAGATTTGGCAGCATAATCTGCCACAAACATTAAATTTTGAAAAACCAGGGTTTGGGGAAGGATCATTGGTTGGTCTCAAAATCATGCGGATGTCGCAATGGTGCAAGAAATCCTACAATCGGGTTTAGAATCTTGCAGCGTCTGCTATTTAAAAAAAAATGGTCCCTTATCCCATCCACCGGTCAATCAAAATTGTCCCTACATGAATAGCCATGGTGGTTAATCCCCCAGATTATATATCTCCATATCTCCATCATACACTCTGGTAATTCAACATAGCGGAAGATCAATATCTTAAATACGTGAATCATCCAACTATAGCTGGACCATGGACCATGGCTTCCATGCAGAAATTACCTTCTAGGGTATCTTCATGATGAAATGGTTCAATCCCATGGTGAAATCCCATTTCTTCGTCAAATCTTGCGGACGCAAGGTGGAGGACAAGGCGGCCCTGTTGAACAACAGCTACCATCAACTGTGGAATGCCGCTCGAAGAAAAGCCCGATTATCCATGGGATTTCCATGGGATTCGGGGGTGGCTTGAAACAAAGATGATGAAAGATGTTGATGTTGAAGGAATAGTAAATAGTAGCCATATGGACATGAGTCAAAACCCTTGATTTTCCCATATGGAGCTGACTATATATCCAGCTATACTTACCGAATTCTGCCACATCTCCCCAAAGAACGGCGGTATTTCAAGCAGTGAGGTTCAATCAATGCTGGGATAGCATGGGCCAGATTTCGGATGGAAATTTCACCCACACCCTCACTGTGCCCTCAAACATGGCTGGAAAATCGAGGTGCAACAGTACCCGCCGCAGGCGGCCCGTGACGGACCGATGACGGGACAGCCACCACCAAAACGCTGGCATCCCATGGCAATTATTGGGATAGTTCCAATGATCTTCGCGAACGCCTCAGAAAATCATATGATCATCATATATAATGTATCATATTATATATATATATATCAATTATATAACATATATCTTAGAACATGAAGCGCTTCATCAAGTTTTGTTTAGCATCAAACCTTGGATGATTCCATGGTCCTTTAAGGCGATCCGCTGATCTCAAACCAATCCCTTTGTGAAGGCTATGTCGTCATTGTTTCGAAAAAACCGATGAGCTTTTCGTGGATTCTCCAAAGATGTCCAAACTATGCCTTCTATTTTACAGGGATGAGTGGGATTATCATCAAAAATCATGTTCAAAAAAGGGGGTCAGCATACAACCAATGCCCCAACTGGCCAGGCTCCCATGGTTCCTCAAGGGGTTCGGACCTTGGGCCAAAGGGACAACTGGGTGATGGTTGATGGTTGGAAGCCATAAAAACTGGTAACTTTGGAGATGGTTTACTATTGCTGTACTAACATTACTGCTTGGTGGTTTCACATCTTTTTTCAAATATGTTCAAGCATGTAGGTGGGATGATGATTCTTATTGACGAGCATATTTTTCAGGGTTGAAACCACCAACCAGATTTCCTGTTATAGTGATACTGAAACCTAATTCGTCGAATGAGGACATGGCTAGTAATTGGTTTAATATATCTCGTGATTATGCAAATGATGTGGGAAGTGGTTGAAATTGATCCCCAAATAATCCACTTATCTTGGGGTCAGGAGGGAAATTGCCAATGTATTGCAACACGTGGGGATAACCCCCCGGATTGCCGGTCAATGGTGATTCTAGATGAGGAAATGGCTGGTCATGGGTTGGATATCAGACAGTGTTAGCAACATCCTTTTTTTATTCGCGAAGTATGGGTCAAAACGGTCAAAACTTTTTAAAATAAAATGCTACTATATACAAGCCAGCCATTTTGTGGGTCCGGTTGCAAGGAAAAATCCAAGCGGCCTTTTTTTCGTGGGTGCTTTGATGGAATGGTGATCCCTGTTCTGCTCCTAAGACAGGGGTGGCTCACCCCCTGGCCTCGGCTGGCAAGGCGCTTCACGCTGTGCCGCACGGAGTGGTTCTGGCATGCTTGGGGGCTGACGACCCAAAAACGAGGGATCTGGCTGATGCGCGTTCCTGGGAGAGTGGTGAGGCAACACATTTATTGGCATTTACTTTCATTCACCATTTTTGGATGCCGCTCATGTTTCCCAGTGACGTGCTTGCCCCAGATCTTTCATCCCACTTGGATGCTCTTGCATGTCAGTGTTGGCACGAAAGTGGCAAAGTTGGAGAGCAACAGAGAAAAACAAGAAAACATGGCGACCAAAAAGAACATGTCACACAAGCCAGATCCGGGACACTGTTGTTGGTTTTCAACATCTCCCAATTGTGGCTTACCTCTTGATATTCTATTCCCTGGTCAGCACTATTTTTACCAACGTAGGTAGAAGATGTGAGTAGATCAGTAGATTTGCCATTCGTGCCGGCCGCGTCTTGAATTGTGAACGGACCATGGTGACGGAGTGGCCAAAACTGCGGGTGAAACATCATTTTCCCCCTGAAATGACCATAGATTGGGGGTAGATCTCCATTTTCAGACAAACCTAAACATGATATCTAGCTATATAATGCTATATATATACATACATACATTATACACATGTTTATCCCATTTTATCCCCATCAGATCCTAATTATATCGCCATTATATCCTCGAGATATCCTCAATTGGTGCCAGGCGCCTATGGCCATGGCCATGCATATGGCTGCGGACTGAGACGTTTGACCATCTTTGGAGGTTCATCTAAAATTACTAGTGAAGCCACACACTTGGGGTATGTGTACATGCCACATATAACTGGGTTATGTGATCTGGTTATTGCCCACTTTCCATTGCGGGTACAGGTACCCAATCTTAATCCATAGTGTGGGGATTTGTCAATCCATATTCTGAACAACATATCATAACCTCAGAAAGACTCTACTATGGATCATGGATAATGATGGCATGTGGAACCACCAAAACATGTGTTTTTTCCCCATCTTTGGATGTTTAGAGGCAGAACATTTGGTCTAAATCATCTAAAGTAATTGCGTCGGTCTCAGGTACACAATGAATCAATGTGCGACAGGTCAATACCACACATATCCTAAAATATCATGGGAAGGATGAACATCCGGAGCACCAACTATGTTGGTGTGAAAACCAGGGTGTGACACACATACCTATGTCAATCCTTGTGGTCGTGTCTATTGCGGCAGTAAAGCAGGGAGAAATCCAACCAAAAATGCGTGGATAAACTACCAATATTGTGGGCCATGACGAACCAAAACCTGATGGAGTGGCAAATCAAACTTGCTGGAAAGAAATGCCACTCCTACATAGGATGATGTTGACCTTTGATGAACCTTTAGCAAGAGAAAAGGCATGTCTACTGGGAGCTTATCGCACTTCATCCGTGTCATCCGTGTTTGGGTGCACCTCCAATTACAGCCGTCGGTTCTGACGTGCCCAGCGAGCACAAGGCCCCAGATGCGAGCTACTCAGTGCCCCAGGTGCAGATTGTGTCAGATTTTCAGCGTCTCCAGGTAGATTCAGATACCTTTTTTGTGTGAGCCACATTTACCGCTACGGGACTCTCCAACTTCATATTTGATGAGCCAAGTTCGTTAAAGGGGTCGTTTTTTGACCCGGAACTGGTCTGACTGTCCGTCCCTTGCAGACGAATATCATCAATATGAGGGTTTCTGAGTTTCTGATTGTCCTTTGGCTGGGGCAGAAGATGGTTACTAGACATTTTTTTCTAATTTTAGTTTGTGGTCAAACATAATGTCCAACTATCAACAACAATGATTTATATAACAATGAACAAAATATAATTTAACTTGATTTAACCAGGAATTCTAGCAAAATGATGGATTTTTGGTGGTTTCACTTTCATTTTTTTCGTGCCATGGTGATGGCTTGGAAAAAACCAGGCAGGAGTACCTGGCTGCGAGATGTACATGCCCAACATGCTGCAGGCCGTCCCTGGAATCTTTGGGACTCCCTGGATTTCATGGGTTTCAACTATGGATAAACCATGGATTTAGCCGATGATTTCACCATTCAATTGGGATTAAACCACCACACATGTGCAGTAAATGGAGAGTTGACTAAGAAAATTGCACATTCAATTGGGGTTTAACCAATAAAAAGGAAGGTATATAACCACTTTAAGGGGATCTAATGATATCTAATGTGATATCACCAAAAACATATGGGACACTGTTGACAATGACCAGCAAAAATATAGAAATTGATTTAACCATCAAACAAGGGGTTTGAGATTGTCCAAGACATAAGCAGTGGATGTGGTATTTCTAATGGTTTCGCTCTTTTTGCCCCAAAGAATATGGTGATTGATGCGCATCCCAGTCACGAACACTTACACCGCCATGGTTAATGACCATGTAATGCCATTTGTATATACATATGTATATATATATATATATATGCATAAATAAATATCTATGTATACACATGGGAGATTCTGAGTTAATTACCATATATCAATTACCATGATTATTTCCATATAGAATCAAATCAATCATATATCATGGTCATTGCCATGTCTTTTCCCATCTTGATACGTCTGCAGGCGCCACATCCGCCCATCTTTAGTAGCGTCCCAGCTTCTTGGTTAAAGCGGGGTCTTGGCTTCCCAGAAATTTCTTTCTAAGTGGAGGTTTCCTGAAATGGCGGTACCCCTAAATCATCCATTTCTAGATGGGATTTTCCATTATAAATAAATTATGAACCAACCACTTTTTGGGGATCCCCCCATTTATGGAAACCCCCAAACAGCACCATTCGAGTTATGGGCTTGTTTTTTCGAGTCATGGGATGTGAAATGGACTTGTTTTTTGTGAAGAGATGGGATGCTTTGAGCCGAGCCAGAACTTAGAACCATTTAGAATGGTCTTTTTGTTGGGCCCTGAAACGGTCCTTTTCTGTACCCAATTTTCACCAACACTCATACAGATCACAAAGACTTGTTAGTTTTGATCTGTTTTGACTAATGGCTGAATTCCCCATATTCCCGACAATTTTTTTGTTTTTGACGGCTTTCCCGAAGGGACCCGTTTTTTCTGTCCAAGATTGGTAGGAAGGACTGCCAAAATCCAAGGCACCGATACTTTTCCAAAATTGGGCAAAGAGCATGCATTTCAATGTTGAAAATTGCATGTCTTTTATATGTAGAACGTCTCATACACACGCGCACCTACACATAGACATAGGTTTTCATGAGTTATCCATATTTCTGTCTGTGTTTGTATCGATTTATCACTGGTGTGGCCGTGCCGTTCAGGTGCAGAGTATGCCTCCGCCGGCTCCCATGCTCCTGGAGCAACATGACATGATCAGATGCTGGGCAGGTTGCCAATATTCTCCGGTGGTATTTTCCATTGGGTTTGTCTTAACAATAGGGGATACCCCAGTTAAAGCCATGTTCATGGGGAAAATAAGGTTCTTAATCCATTGGAATATGGGCTACCCATGGGTACCCTAGTTTCAGACAACCCCCCTCATCCAACTGAATGGAGGAAATGGGAAAATGTGGGAAATTCATCTAACCCCAAATGGGATTTGATGAAAATGAATTTGCAGTTTCCCCTTGAAGATGTTTTATTGCTTTTATAGCCCCTATTTGCAAATCCAAAGTAGAAACAGCGGTAAAAACCAACGATCATTTGGGAATGTGGATTTAATGAGGATACATTGGGCGACATGGAGATATAATAGGGAATAAAATTGGACAACAGCCAACAATGTGAAGCGCTTTGAAAATGGGTGATCCCCATGGCAATTGTCGGCAGATGATACTCCAGCGGATCTGATGGTTTTACCCAGTAATTTGTCACAGTACCATGGCAGTCATCGGGGTTGGACGATTCGTTTCCATTAAACATCGGTAAAGACAAAACCCACTTGTACCGAGACAAGGCCGCCCCCTGGTGGTGCTGCCGTGACGTTGGGACTAGTGGGGCGACCGAGAACACGGTGGACATGGGGCAACCATCAGAAGGGCTTAGGTTTGGCAGATGGCGAACCAAAGGTTGAAAAGTATGTTTTGTGCCCAAGTGAAGCTAGTGAAATCCTCAAATAGTGAGGACTTACCTTTCTATCCTTTCGGGGGTTACATCACCCCATATCTTCTAGGCAGTCTCGTGAGGGAGGCTGCGCACCGGGTCAGATCCGAAATTTCAGGATCCAAATATTTATCAACTCTGGAGGACTACACATTGGGGATGTACATCCAAGCAGCTTCGGAATGGAAACTTCGCTCTGAGGTGCATGGAGGGCAGCCAATGCCGCCAATGCCACAGCCCCTGCCGCAGATGTCACCCCCACTGCAGCAACCCATGCCGCAGCCTATGCCGCAGCCTATGCCGCAGCCAATGCCGCAGCCAATGCCACAGCCAATGCCACAGGCGGTTCCCGTAACGGCACAACCGCCCTTGCAACCCATGCAGCCATTGCCAATGCAACCTGCCGCACAGCCGCTGCAAGCCCAGTTTGGGCTTCCTTCTTACGCAGTATCTTGGCTTGTAGGCCATCGTGGTTGGTGCAGATGGTGGTCCTCCCTTTCTTTGAATCTAAATGTAAGTCAAATTTTATCGAGAACCCTGCCCTTCAGTCATCCAGAGGGTTCTTGATTTAGGGATTCAATTAATCATTGGAAGATATTGGAAGCTGTTTGAAGAATTCGTCATAAATACAGCAAGCCAAAGGAGTAGCTTTCAGGCACCTGTCTCGAATAACCTGCCTTGCTTCCTCCCATGAAATCCTCATGCTCAGGTTTTTCGACTTTCTAAGGTTTCTCAGTTTACTCTCACCCAGATAGATTTGTCATTTCAGCATTTCAAAGCATCGAGGCTCCGCATGCGGCCCCAGGTGATGCACTCGGGGAGAGTGGCCAAGACGGTAAACCTTGGGTGCTTTAGTAAATGGGGGTTGCCATAGTCATGGGGGTACCCCAATTGCTGGATGAAACTATTTCATGGAAAATCAGACAATAATTTATGAATGACAACTGGAGGTAGCCGCATTTTAGGACACCTCCAATTTTTGACATACTTTATGGATCTTAAAATTGTTTTGAATACAAACTCATATTTTTCCATATGGGAAGATATACACACCAGCTAAAGAACTATTTTTGGTGGAGGATGGTATCAATGGTATCCACGACTGCCAATGAAAAATGGCTGACTGTAACAATTTCATAGGTTCCGCGGCACCAACTTTGGAAGGTTTCTTGTTTACTTGTACCAAAAAAAGTTAACATACAGATTGCCATGATGAAACCCTACATATACATCTCAAGAATCAACGCATCAACTCCTAATTGAAACATATTGAAAGCAAACTATCCCGAACTAAGATCTCCGAGTTCATGGCCCATTGTCGATCATCCGCGGGCATCCATGGGAAGAGTAAACGATGTTATAGACTTACGGACTATATCAATATATCTACATTACATATTCATTGCATAATGTCAGAACATATTAGATACACACTACACACTACAATATTGTAAGTATCTTACATACGTATATATATATACACATATATATATATGTATACATATTGTATATCCATGTTTGAATATTAGATACACAATGCATATATGTAGGTAGGTAGGTAGGTAGATAGATAGATAGATAGATAAATAAATAGATAGATAGATAGAGAGAGGCAGATAGATGGATAGATGGATTGATAGATTGATTGATAGATCTCTTTATATATTCTGATTGCAAGTGCGTCCCATTGACGCAAGGTGTACTGATGACGCATCCGGGCCTCCCGGGACATCCGGGCCTGCCACCACCGCCTCCGACCTTTGCAGCGCCAGCGGTGGTGGGGACGGGTGCTGCGGGTGCTGGATCTGGAGTTTTACCATGTTTTACCATGAGTTTTAGTGATTTACCCATATTTACCCTCCAAAGTAACACAGAGCCTGAAAAATCGCCGAATTCGAGTGGAAACTCATCTTCCAACCACTTCCAACCCCTCTGATTTGCAGGAACTATGTTTTGGGGTCATGGCAATATGGTTTTCAAGCAAACAATGGGATTTTAGCAGCAAAGTGTGGGATTTCAACCGGATTTACTACATGGGAATTAGAATGGCGAAAAAAACGGGAATCATCCCCATGGTGGGCCGAATTCTTCAGGACATGGTGAATTCTGCCAGTCAACACATAAGTCGGGATGGGGGACCTCAAGTTATCCAGTCATAGATGAAGAAAAATGGGGATATGAAACTAACAATGATGGGACTATAAGAGGAATATATATATATAATTGAATAGAATTCCAAGAATCTCTGTGGGTTTGTCTGAAAATGGGGATAGCCCAAAAGTGCCATGTCAGCGGGAGAATTTACGATTCCTCATGAACATTTTGGGCTGCCTAATTTGGTCATGGCGGCGTACTGAACAGATACCCTCCTGTAATCAAACATGGCAATGGAAAATCCCTGGTGTAAATGGGCATTAAATCATCTATAAATGGGGATATTCCAGCACGCCATGTTTGATTTACTAGAGGATATCTTATTGACTTATTGTTTCAGGTTGGTGATATGGTCATAGATCATGGCAGGTACTCCGGTACCTTGGATTTTGAGACATCAGGATCCCACACGGCTGCTTTCCCGCTAAGAACGCACTAAGTACTTCTAGCCACACCTGCACAGAAAATAAGATGAGGATGCTTATTAGCCACACCTTTTTATCACCATGTTTGCTTATTGGCACAGCAAATACTGTGCTACTTCATTGGCACAGTTTCATTATGGTAATTCGAGTGTTAGTTTCAACATTTTCAACATGTCTTGGATTGGTATCGGTTTCTTTGGCTTCATGTTGCCTACAGGTCATGTCTCCGAAGGTGGATGGGTCGCAGGATGTCGACATCTTGGGATGATAAGTCCTGGTGAGCGGTTGAAAAAAATCATACCCCGAAACGGAAGCTTGGCTTAGGATTGGATCTGTTTAGTTTTGGGTGTCTGTATGGGGAATTAGAAGAAATGTGGATGTTTATCATAGAATTTCAATGGGAAAGCAACAAGAATCGGAATTAAAGGACCGGATAACCCCACAAGTCAACTTCTTCCAATACTGATCTACAAACGTTGTAGGGGGGACGGGGAAGGAAGGAAAGACAAAGGATGTGATGGATGATCGAGAAGTAAAACAATGTATGTGAAGAGTTGTGTGTGACAAAGTGGTATGTGAAAGATAGTGTGTGACAAAGAAAAACTGAGTGTGTGTGTTTGTGTGTGTGTGACAAAGTTGTGAGTGAAAGATGGTGTGTGACAAAGTTGTGTGTGAAAGATTGTGTGTGTGTTTGTGTTTGTGAAAGAGAGCGTGTGACAAAGTTGTGTGTGTGAAAGATGGTGTGTGTGACAAAGCGGTGTGTGAAACATGGTGTAGCAAAAGATGGTGTGTGACAAAGTTGTGTGTGAAAGACGGTGAGGAGGAGGTATGCGGATGTCGCCAAGCGCCACGCCTGCCACGCAAAGTGCCGCGGCGTCACCGGCGACCAATCCAGTCCAAGCGCGCCACCAGAGCCAGCCCAATGCCCTAAGTGCCACGCCTGCCACGCAAAACGAAAGTGGATGTCACGAATTGCCACGCCTGCCACGCAAAGTGCCAGTTGTGTGTGAAAGAAGGATGGTGGTTAACAAAGATGTGTGTAACAGATGGTGGTTGACAACCTGCCACGCAAAATGAAAGTGGATGTCACGAAGCGCCACACCTGCCACGCAAAGTGCCAGTTGTGTGTGAAAGATGGATGCTTGTTAACAAAGATGTGTGTGAAAGATGGTGGTTGACAGATGGTGGTTGACAAAGTTGTGTGTGACAGAGGGTGGTTGACAAAGATGTGTGACAAAGATGGTGTGTGAAAGATGGTGGTTGACAAAGTTGTGTGTGAAAGATGGTGGTTGACAAAGATGTGTGACAAAGATGGTGGTTGACAAAGATGTGTGACAAAGATGGTGTGTGAAAGATGGTGGTTGACAAAGTTGTCTGTGAAAGAGGGTGGTTGACAAAGA
>Ga0126342_10017008_pt1 | contig 12619 bp, 15 predicted proteins | sample Cyp1metagenome_FD_92528 | JGI IMG/M metagenome (GOLD analysis project Ga0126342, IMG submission 92528) | Coral microbial communities from Lord Howe Island, Old Settlement Bay, Australia - Cyphastrea 1 metagenome | ecosystem: Host-associated > Invertebrates > Cnidaria > Coral ...
AAACACTTTAGACGGATATTTACAAGAAAAATGTTCGGGCCCAGAATGAGCACCCTGATCAAGCACGGGCCTGCACAGCTACCGTAAGAACCGCTCAGTGTAGACACACTGTTTGGGGAATACAAGCCTGCATGAAACCCTGAAGAAACCGTACATGAAACCCTGAAGAAACTTTACATGAAACCGTCAAGACACTTTCAGTGAACCCTAAATGACATCCTAAAGAAGCAGACGGCGATACCCCAAAGAAACCCGAAATGAAACCCTAAATCATATCCTAAAGAAACCTTCGGTAACACCAGAAACCAAAAACATCCAAAAACGATATCCGAAAGAAACGCTAAGTGAAACGCTAAACAAAACCTAAAGAAACCCTTAATAAATAATAAATGACATCCGAAACAAGCCAAAAACGACACCTTAAAGGAAACCGTACAAAAACCCTAAATATCCCTAAATAAAACCCCAAAGAAACCCTCAGTGAAACGCTAAAAAAAACCCAAATGAAACCCTAAAGAAGCTTTACATGAAACGCTAAGGAAACCGTAAAAGAACCCGCAAAGACACCTTGAATGAAACCCTGAAGAAATCGCAAATGAAACCCCAAAGAAACTTTAAATGAACCCTAAATGACATCCCAAAGAAGCCTACCACAACCACAACGGCAACCAAAAAAGTAACAAATAGCACCATCAAAATCGATTTTAAAAATTGTGAAGAAACTTCGGTGGTATCCCCAACAGCCGCAACGATTTTCTTTAGAAATTTTTTTGAAGCCTGCTGCGAAGCCAAGCGCTGGAAACCCTGTCCTGACCTGGCCCTGCACCAAAGATTCCCAAGAACTTCTCCGGGACCTGCTCTGCAACCTTCTCCGGACCCCGTTGAACCTGACTTGGCTTTGCACCAAGGCTTCCTGGAACCTTCTCCGGAACTTTTTCCGGAACCCTGTTGAACTTCACCTGGCTCTGCACCAAAGCCTCCCAGACCTTCTCTGGAACCTTGTCCAGAACCCTGTTGAACCTGACCTGGCTCTGCACCAAAGCCTCCCGGAACCTTCTCCGGAACCTTCTCCAGAACCTTCTCCGGAACCTTCTCCGAAACCTTCTCCGGAACCCCGTTGAATCTGACCGGCTGCACCGAAGCCTCCCAGACCTTCTCCGGAACCTTCTCCGGAACCCCGTTGAACTTGACCTGGCTCTGCACCAAAGCCTCCCGGAATTTTCTCTGGAACCTTCTCCGGAACCCTGTTTAACTTGACCTGGCTCTGCACCGAAGCCTCCCGGCCTTCTCCGGAACCTTCTTCGGAACCCTGTTGAACCTGACCTGGCTTTCCACCAAGGCTTCCTGGAACCTTCTATGGAACCCTGTTGAACTTGACCGCGCTCTGCACCAAAGCCTCCCAGACCTTCTGCGGAACCTTCTCTGGAATCTTCTCCGGAGCCCTGTTGAACGTGACCTGGCTCTGCACCAAAGCCTCCCACACCTTCTCCGGAACCTCGTTGAACCTGACCCGGCGCCTGCACCAGTGCACACCGGAGCTATTCTGGGCTGAAGACCCCATTAGCTCACGCTGTTCGGGAAAAACAACACCTGGGTGCAAGTCTAATGGAGCCCTCCCCCCGCGCCCCCCGCCCGTTTTTTTAATCCGGCGTTCCCCCTCATTGGAAAGTCAGCAACAACAACAACAACAACAAATAACACTTTCAAAACTCGAGCAAAACAATCACAAACAACAGCAACACCAATGCCAAAATCGTGCAAAGAATATTCCAAAATCCATGCAGGCAATCGAGAAAAACAACACCGGGGCACAAGCACAACAAGAACAAGAACAAGAAGAACAAGATCACAAGCAACCGTGCAAACCATTGAAAATCAACCAGTACGACCGAAAAATCGATTAACAACGTTAGAAAAGCAACGACAAGTACAGAAAAACCAATGCAACGGCGAGAAAAATCAAGAAGGACCATCGCAAAAAATGATGGAAAACGCTGGAAAATCATTGAGAACAATGGAAAATGGAAGAAAAACATTGGAAAACCAGCGAAAACAATGCAAAAGTGACGAGAACCACTTGAAAAGAAATGAAAAAGCAAGGAAGCCAACCCCGAACCAAAGAAAAAATATCCCGGCAAGAGGCCCGAAACAGTGTGGGGGGTGGGATGATAATGTATGATAAAGTTGTTGATGATGATGATGATGATGACGAGGAGGATGTTGAGGATGATGATGTTGAGGAGGAGGATGAGGTGCAGGAGGATGAGGATGAGGATGAGGATGATGTTGAGAGGGACGAGGATGAGGATGATAATGCGGAAGATGAAGTGGAGGAGGACAAGGTGGAGGATGATGATGTTGAGAAGAGGAAGATCATCATGTTGAGGATGATGATGCTGAGGAGGATGATGAAAATGATGATAATTTTGCGGAAGATGAGGTGGAGGAGGATGATGTTGCGGAAGATGAGGTGGAAGATGATGATGTTGAGGAGGAGGATGTTGAGGATGATGATGTTGAGGACAACGATGTTGAGTATGATCATGTTGAGGAAGATGAGGATGAGGATGAGGATGACAGTGCGGAAGAGAAAGTGAAGGATGATGAGGTGGAGGATGGTGATGCTGAGAAGGATGATGGTAAGGATGAGGATAAGCATGATGACGATGATGGTGATGAAGATGATGATGAACATGATCATGATCATGATCATGATGATGATGATGTTGATGTTGATGGTGATGATGATGTTGCAGACGATGATTTTGACGGTGATGATGTTGAGGACGATGAGGTGCAGGAGGATGATGTGAAGGATGATGATGTTGAGGGGGATGATGAAAAGGATGATAATGCGGCGGAAGATGAGGTGGAGGAGGATAATGTTGCGGAAGATGAGGTGGAGGATGATGAAGTTGAGGATGATGATGTGAAGGGGGAGGAGGATTTTGTTGAGAATGAATGATTGTGTTGAATGGTGCTGAGGAGGAGGAAGATGATGATGTGGGGGATGATGATGTTGAGGAGGAGGACCGGTCCGAAGACCTAGGACTAGGACCACACTTTCTGCGAGCCTGCGCAGTCGAAATGCACTTTAACATTTCAAAAGAGCCACTTTGCACGGAAAGTTGCACGAAAAATGCCGCACCCCAGATTGAGCCCAAAACGCAGACACACACTGTGCGAGCTTGCGCGGTCGAAATGCACTTCAACATTTCACAAGAGCCAGTTCCTACAAAAATTTACGGGAAAAATGCCGCGCTTCAGATTGAGCCCAGAATGTAGACGCACACTTTGTGCGAGCCTGCGCAGTCAAAATGCACTTCAGCATTTCACAAGAGCCACTTTGCACGGAAATTTACAGGAAAAATGCCGCGCCCCAAACCCGTGGACCACACTTTGTGCGAACCTGCGCAGTCGAAATGCACTTCAACATTTACGGGAAAATAAAGATTGTAAAAGGCCGCAGACCAGAGTGTGCACCTTGATCAAGCACCGCTTTTACTCGAACCTCTCAGTGCGGACACACTGTTTGCGGAAAAATTGCCAAATTAATTTCGCGCCCAATACAAACACCAAACAGAAGGTTGGATAGGATGCCGGCCAGGCCGTCAAGTAAAATGTTCGAGCATACGCCAAAGAGAATGTGAGATGGAATGCTATAAAGTATGCTGGTTGAAATGTCTGGTCGAATGTCACCGCAACTGTCGAATAAGATGTGTGAACATATGGGAAATGTATGTCAGATCGAATGAAGAAAGATAAAACGAGAGATAAAGGGGGAAATTGTTAGAATATGTGTCAGGTAGGAAATAAAATATAAAAAACAAAAACAAAACATTATCTTGCCCTTGCCTCCGGCCCTTGCCTCCGTCTTTGCCGCCTTTAATGATCCCTCCCTCATGGTCATAGTTTTAGGCCTCCTGCTGGGCCCACTTGCGTTCCATTCCAATTTTGCCCTTCGCATTCCAACATTTTTTTCCAGGGTTCTTTCCATCTCTTGTTCACCTGATCCATCAATGTGGCATGAATTCGTCAGCCGGCGCACTCATGTTGGGGCCTATTTCTGTCACGGACTGAATGGGTTCATTCGGAATGAACGAGAGGGCGCGGCCACCAGCACGGCTGATGGTAGTGGGCGCAGGTGGTGTGGGGGGAGTTGGCCACTGGGACTGCTGACTTGCAGGCGGCCTCAAGGCACTGAAACATCGCCGGAATTGGTTGCGGTCGTGAGTTTCGGAGTTGTTTTTTTGATCTGAGAGCCCGCGGCCAAGTTTGGTTTACGCGCACTGAGGTTTTGTTTAAGCCATACTTTTAAACAAATGTTTTCTTAAATATGAACATGTGTTTATTTATTGTTATACATTCTGAGATTTAACGCCGGGAAGGGCAAAGGACTCAACCATCAGCCTTCCCAACTGGAAAAGTTCCAACACTGGGATGTCAGGCAAACATGATTTTGTTCCTATTTTTTTTTTCAGATGGACGGTCAATGTTTTGACTGGTAAACCGGTCAACCTTGCAGCATTGGTAACATGCGTTTTTTTCATTTCTTGATTTTCCTTGTGGTCTTTCATGCTGCCTATACACCCCCCACAAGTAACCCCCTGAAGTTGTTTGATCTCACCCACGGTTGGGGCATGCCCTGCCCAATCCATGCAAAGATCCGTTGGGTACATGTTGGGTTGAGGCATGTTGGATTGGGGCCGTCATGACTGTGCTTCACGTTTTTGTTTCGTTTTTGGAAACAATCAATGGTCACAAAGGGGCACATGTTTTTGGAATGATTTCTTCGACTGGCATTGCCCTCATCATGCAAGCATTCGCACACTGGAGCGGGTTCTTGAGAAACATGTTTGCAATCAAAATAACGCCAAAATATGTTTGTTTCCATTTTTCTTGACATTGGGCATCATGTAAGTTGAAACCGTTTCACTATCAGAATCATTCTTTGTTTTTGCTTTCTGATGACGCGATCACGATCATTTTTTTGTTATCGCTCTGTTGAAAGGTACCACCCTGTCCTGACCAAAAATAATATCTGAATTTCGTGCGGGTGTTCGAACATTTTTTTAATGGCAACTTACTTGCCCAAAACGGAGGACTACTGTAGGACAACCACTTGAGGAAGTTTCGGCGATATTTCGATGGAAACTTGGGTAACAACGTAAGGGCGTAATGGCACCATTTTTTTTCAATTCGCAAACATTTTGACATAACAACAATTGGAACCAATCATCGCGATTATTTTCCTCCAACCATTGGGTGTTCCTCAGTAACTGTTTTCTCATGGGTTTGCTCTTAGACCAATGGGGAGATTTTCGTTTGCGGATTGATTAGGGCCTCACGACATCTCACGACCACGATGTCTTGAAGAAACATGAAGAAACGGTGTCCCGGTGCCCCGACACATGCTATGGAGAAGCCAAGTGTTGCGGCAATCACGCCGTTCAAAGATGTGTAAAGCATATTTAAGATTACTTGATATCATACGTTCCGAACGCAGTGCGGTACACGAATGTTTTTGTTTGTTTACCCCTTCTGCGTCCCGAAACATGTCAAGGGAATTGTGTATCGCTGAAGCGCCGGAACTTCTTGTTGATGTTTTGTTCTGCGTTGAAGACATTGGTCTTGACGAAAATGCAGAACGACTTGATACACATGTGACTGGAGCCCTTTTGGTTCAATAAGATAGGATGATGGGATCGGAAACTGCAAAGATAATTGCGTTCACTGGAAGTCAACCAATGCCACAATCAGCCACACAAGCAAATCGGAAGAGAAGATGCTGTCATCATCTCTCATGTTTGCCTCCTCGGGTCTGCATTTCGGAACCTAAAATTTGTTTGTCGGCGGATCCAAACATGGCAAGTGTTCGGGATGGCCGATTGCATGAACTGCCAGCATCTCAATCACGAAATTTGGCAGGTAGGCATTCAGCCAAGTCGCTGGTCAGCGGAGTTCATTGACCCAAATTTGGATGGCTCAAGCCCTATGATTCCAATACAATACCATTGGGGAGGGCAGATGAACATCCCCAACTACCAGCGCGAAAACCAGGGGATGCCAAGGCGAACTGATGGATACTCAAATTGACTTCCGAGGGGTCCCCATGAGTTCCCCATGGTTTGTCAGATACTTTCCATGAATCCAGACAAACCCAAACGTAATAAGCGACGCCGTGACGCTCACTCTCAGGCGCAAGCGAGGAAGCGGCATGATGGCCTTGGCGGCCATGTCCGTATTGTTCGTGCACCCAGCCGAAGATGTCCTATGCAAAGCTTGAATTTTGCTCAGACGGACAGATGGAAGACTGGTTCAAACGTATGGTCTTTATATGACTGGGGGCACGCCATGTGACCACAATGTGGACTATGGATAGTAATTGATTTTTGATCCACAGCAACGTGTGATGAGTGCCCGCAAAATTCGAAGGTCCTATTGCCACTCCGACCCGCTTTGATGGGCCGGATGTTCAATTGCTGGCTCCGGTGCTGTTGTTCATTTGACGGCTTGATGGCACAAACACAAGTGCTGTCAACCCCGGATTAATAAACGCCGCTTGACTACACTTGTAACTAGAAGGATCCCCACATAGTGACAGATAGTGATAGTCTATGATAGTCTTGTAATGTCTTGTATTAAGATGGCACCTCTCAACGAAACAGCCCAGTTGTTTGTCGCTGGTCGTGGCAGGTTCCACCTTTGCAGTGCCTCAAGGGGCTCGTTTGCGACTGGCAGACTCCACTATTGATGCCACCCACCAGCATTTCTGGGCGCAGAAATTCACAGATTAATCCACAAAATATCACAAAATAGTGATTTGACTGGGATATGCATGGTATTAATTAGTATGATGAATCGGTGATCATGGTTTATCTAACTATTTATGTTGTTTTTCATGACACCCCAATGGTAACTTGAATGGCAATGGCAACCCTAAAATAGGCTGACGGGCGTTATGGTAACCCCAATTTGAGGGGCCTTATTTGATGGGGTGGTGACCTTCGGAGGCGCAGACAGCTCGATATGCCGGGCCAATGGTGAAGGACCGCTGGCCCGGAGAACAGTATGTGTGACATGTTTTTAGCCCCCCCAACTAACATGAACATGGACCCTGATAAGCACAAATGTTTTGGAGCAAAGTAGTTTTTAAGACCCCTATTTGGCATTATTTGGCAGGGTCTAATTATGTCGATCGGAGGAATTAACAATCTTGGATCTTGCAAAGTTCCACCATGTTTCGACGCACTTTTGTCGTGAAAGCCGGGTTGCAGGGGACGATTTGATACAATAGTCATCAAATTTGAATTCAAGTTTGAGAAGCACCGGCCTTGCAAGGGAGAAACTCTGCGTTGTCTGCAGGTTGACCAATTTTTTTCGATGCCAGACATATAGGAGCCATCATTCTCCAACCGTGCTTCGTTTGTGGCAGCTGGAGCATTGCTAGCAGCTACTACCCTTAGTGCTGGGCCCTCAACGCTGACAGCCAGCCACCGTGCTAGTTTGAGCCCACAGATGCCCAGGTGGACAGGCTGAAATGGCAGAAACTGTTGTCGCCTCAGATGGGACAAACAACAAGACCTGGACTTGTCTGGTTGTTTTTACTACTTGCTGTATTTTTTTATGATGATCCTAGTTGATCTTTGTTTTACGGCACGGGTTGGAGCCACCAACCAGAAAAGAAACAATGACACGAAATATACAGGGCCACAGCCGCTGCAGAGGTACGCAGATGCATCTGAAAAGGAGGCGGCAGCACCACCAAAACCAAAAAAGGCACCAGGGGCTGACGGCCTGCAACATCAGTGCGGGGCAGGATTATGTTTTTGTAATTTTTTGTATGTGTTTGATTGTTTCTGTATGTTTTTGTATGCGAATGTTGGAGGTGCTGTGCAATGTTCGGGCCTCTTTGTGTATTCAAAAATGAATGGGAGAGGGGTGGGATTATCTGTGCTATCTTGATGTTCTTTTTGCCCTTTTTGTATCTTTTTGTCAGGTGCGCATCACTGCGTTTGACGCCATTCGCTTCTTCCTCATTGCGTACATTGTGTGCCATCCTTAGTTGTTGCACCTCCCCTATTAGCCTATAACCCACATGCCAAGGGCAGTTCCCAGTTGCTCAAGTGAGGTGCGGCCACTTTATCAGCTTTGCGGCGCCAAGTCCATTCGCATTGAAAGTTGGGTCCCTCAATGGCGCTTCAAAGCTCGGGATGGAATGGAAGGGTCAAGGATTGAAAGTTGGGTCCCAAGGGACCACAAGAGATCCAATTTGGCATGAAGTCTTGATGTAGACAACCAAGATCAACCAAGGCCATCTCGCAGATCAATGTGGTTGTCCGGGGCCCTAGAACTCACACCGCTCCCTCATCGCTCGTCCTCATGGTACGTGAACCATGTGAAAAACAACATAGAACACATAAAACTGTCTGGGGAATGTATTCTTGAGGGGGGTTTCACTTCCAAACGGAAGCCCGCCTGGAAGCCCAGCAAATTCACCAGGTGGGGGCATTCTTCGCATTGAGTGGCTATGTCGCAGCCTCCTGCTCAGTTGACCTTGCAGCGCCTGCAGCCTGTCCAAAATGATTTGCCCAGATCAGCGTTCTGCGTGCCAAGGCGTATACAACCACGGAGAACGCGGAGCGGGCTGCAAGCCCAAAGTTGCTGAACACGTTGGATGCTTGGACGTTTTCTTTGCACTGTTCAAATGCAAGTCTGGAGCAACAAACGGGTTTGTTTGGAAATGGAGTACCCCCAAAGGTTCACAAAAATCAAAAATCCATGGTTTATCAATGTTTATCATCATTGGGGGGAATCCAAATTTTTGGAACAAAACCAAATGTGTGTTTGCTCTGGTGTCATGGTGCTAAGCTTTGCCACATCCATTGACGAGTCATTCGCACGCAGTTAATCACCAAATCTTGTTTTGGAAGTTTGGGGAAACGGTTTTGTTGCGATGGACATCCAATCCATTCTTGCTTTCTGCGATTGATGTTGACTGCCTCAAGCCACATAGGCAACCTGTTGTAAGATCACATGCTTTGCAAAGAGCACATGTTTTGCAACAGAGCCTGCAAGAGTCGATCGGAGTGATCTTCGAAAACATACTCAGCAAGGCTGAGGTTCGAAGCAACACTCAAACGCGCAAAAGTCCCAGATCGGCATATGTATGTTGCTGTATGCTCTATACTCCAAATGGATCCAAATGGTGTGGCGAATTGTGACCTCCCACAACCCATGATAGGATACTATTTGCATCTATTTGCAAAGTCACCTACAAAACAGTTGCGCTGGCACAAGAAGTTTCACTCGATACGCGCCCACTTTGGGACTTGCATAGGTGGTCAAGGCGGGGCTCCAGAAAGATGGTACATTTGAAAAACACCCCGGATACGTTTCAGAATATGCAAAAAAAAGTGTACAGTAGTTATTAATAAGTCGGTTATGTCTTCAAATGGTGGTATCCCTTCAACGTTGCCACCTTAATGTGCAAAATGATCATCAACCGTCAAGTTTTGGGTTGCGTATAAGATATCAAACATATCATTTGCAATTGCCGATGATGTTTTTGTGTGTGTTCGTGTCGTTGATGTTGTTCATTGATGTTCATTGATGTTCATTGATGTTCATTGATGTTCATTGATGTTCATTGATGTTCATTGAGCAATCGCCAAAAATTGAGGCCACTGTCCATTTTCAGACAGACCCAACATGACCCAACTAGAATTTGTTGCGAATCATACCCGATTATATATATATATATATATTCCCTTGTAAATATGATATAATAATGATAATGATATCCTAATAAAACATTTAAAATTGTTGTTTTTTTGGCATCCCTTTTCTGTGGTTAGTATATCCCCATGGTTGGTGTCAAAGCTCCCCGTTGCTTGGCCTCACGAAATTCCCCACGATTCTCCCGAGATTTCGGAATTCCATCTGTAATTCCGTATGCAAACCATGACACAACAATAATTACGCAACATATCAATACACAGAATGGTTTTGGGTCTGTATACATATATATATATATATATATGTATACATATATATTTATATATATACATATATATATATGTATATTATACCATTTACAATTATATGGATTTAGTCATTTTGATTTCCTTATTTGTCTCTTGAATGCGGTTGATGTCTATCTCTATTCTTACTTCTAGTTATATGTTCATATCCATGTGTCATAAAAACACCCCATCATACAACTCATCCAACACAACTGGACCCCAAAAACGACGGCGTCCAGGCCATGGGCTGCAGTGCGAGCTGCAAGCCCTGCAAGCCGCTCTGCGGATCTCCGGGCGATGACTACTCTGTGAATTTCGGAGGTGGCGAAGGTCTCCCCACGGAAGATGCGGATGAAGGGGAGGAACAACCAGCCGAGCTTGACCAGGAGTCTTCAGAAGGGTCTTTATGCGAAACTGTTTGATCAGAAATTCTGGATGGAAAAAAAAAATGGCCTTTTGATGTTGATGTTCTTTCACCCATGATTTTAGGAGAAATTCCATGAGTTTGAGAAGTCTCCAAGCCTTGAGAAACACCCAGTGGATGCTGCAAGCCCAACATGAGCCAGAACGATGGGTTCCTTCGATGTTGAAATGGCAGTCTAAGCCAAATTCCAAGGCAAACATGCAGTTAGTAGTTTTGATGTTTGGAGATGTTTCGGTAGTTGATGGCAGCGCACTATTGGTTACATAAGATATTATATAATATATATATATGTGTGTGTGTGTGTTTCAGGCCATAGTTGTTAGTTGAACGTAGTTGAACGCACACGAAACTTTGTTTGTTTCTTTGCCTTGCAAAGAAGAAAAGCACCGGGGGTTGCTTCTTGGATCGGATGTCTTGTGTTGACACAAACTCCGGCAAGTCCGCTGTGTCCTCACGTGAATATGCCAATTTGTATGTGTGAGATGTTCGATAGATGTTCCATAGTGCAAAATTTCGCGCGATTTTCTAAATACTCCAAGTGAAGATGCCTTTGCAAATAGAACGAAACTCTTAAGTCCTGAAACGACGTGTTGCCTTGTTTATCACACCCTCCGCATTTTCTAGATTGTGCAATCCAAACGGTCAAGATATATGAACCAAGGAAATTCAAGATAAAGATATACCATCTATATCCCAACATCACAGTTGCAACTACATCAACTACCATTTCACTAGAGTTGGGAAGCCCCTAGGTATGTGTCTCCCATTTGTAATCAAGTGGGTGATATTCTGGTTCCTAACCAATTGCCAGGTGGGATGATTTTACACATAGGACTCATTGGGGTAATTCAGTCCCCCAGTTATATAGATCCAGTTAGGGTCAAAGCTTGGGTATAACTTAACGGACTTAACGGGTAAAATGGTATAATCTTAGTTTTGTTGGTCAGGTATATCCCCATAATATTCCATATGAATCCATATGATTCCAATGATTTTCCCAGAGAATCTCCGTAAAATTGTTGGTTGTATACAGTACCCCCCCCTCATTCTTGCCGTTTCAGTACCATAGAATCACCTATTTAACGGATGATTTCCCGTGTAAAGAATTAATTCTTCCACAGTGGCTGGGCTGGAGTTGGTTATATATATATCCCATCCCATATCCCCAATGAAAATCTTGGAAAACATCCACGTTTCTTTTGCAATTTTCCATGCATGGTTCTTTCTATCTCCGTCATATTCCGTGAGATCCCAGGTCGAACTCCCAATGTTCCTCCAATCTCCATTAAAAAAACAGAAGTACCACTTTTTCTCAAGTGATTCTCCCATGTTTCAGATTTATAGGCGATGGTTTTCATTGGTTTTTCCCATCTTTTACCCCAGAAGATATATGGAAAAAATGGTTTCATATATCATTGATTGGTTTCTAATATGGGTTTATATACCATATTTCCCATATTTCCCATTGTTTTTCATGGGAAGAAATTACAAATTTGGGTTTATATACCATATTTCCCATTGTTTTCATATTTCCCATGGTTTTCATGGTTTTTCCCATGTTTTTCCCACATTTTCCCATGGAAAAAATGGCCGAAATTCATTTGGGGTGTCCCGTAGGAGCGCACCTCGCGCGCCTTCCAGCTGCGCAGCGGCACCATGATGTCGCTGCAGCGGACGAGCTCCGAAGCCGTCACCAGCGCCATGACCAGCGATGCCTTTAAGGTGAACGGCGATGCCACGGAGCCGCGGGTTTTGTGGGGAGATTTCAATGGTGATTTTATGGGAGAATGGAGGATTTTTATCAAGAAAACATGGGGTGAAATAGGAAGAAACGCTTCAAAAAGATGAGAAAATCTGCAAGTTTCACTGAGAAAATGAGGATTTCATGGCATTTGATCAAGGAAAATTAGAGGGATTTGGTTGGATTTGACCAAGAAAAATTAGAGGGTAACCATGGGTAACCAAGAAAATGAAAAGCTCATTGGTTTTTGAGGGAGAAAAATGATGATTCGCCATGAGGATGCTAATCATCAATAATTAATCAAGTAGTTGGTGCTATAACCAGCAACAATTTGATTTTTTAGGGCTGTTGTAGTTCAGACAATACCCCAAGTTGAGTACTCTATGTTCCTTCAATCTTTATGCATAGATATATATATATATAATTATA
>Ga0126342_10017009_pt1 | contig 12618 bp, 11 predicted proteins | sample Cyp1metagenome_FD_92528 | JGI IMG/M metagenome (GOLD analysis project Ga0126342, IMG submission 92528) | Coral microbial communities from Lord Howe Island, Old Settlement Bay, Australia - Cyphastrea 1 metagenome | ecosystem: Host-associated > Invertebrates > Cnidaria > Coral ...
ATAGTTAGTTAACCATAATTATTGTTTTTGTGGCTTTATAAACCAACCATAAACCATAGTTACAACTCGTGGGGCCCCCAAACGTGATGTGAACGATGGTTTAGTTTCACCCCATGAATACTAGTTCGTTATTTGCGTTTCATAAACCATAGTGACATTGGAGTTAAGTGCACCAACTGAACGCTATCATTTGGGGGCCCCACTTTGTACCATCTGGTTATGACTAACAGTTCGCCATGGAACATCCCCAAAATAAAGGGAGGTTTTGTCATGGGAAAATGATCTATTTCGATTAGGGCCATGGCTTCCATGGCTATGTTAGTCATAACCAGGTCGGGCATCTATGGTTTTTTTTCTACCATAAACCATAGAATTCAGTCACTGATGTTCGGCGATGGCTAACTAACGAACGGGGGCACCATCCTGTGGGACCCAATCAACTCTTCTTCTGCTACTTCACCCTGCTTACTTCACTCTACTTCACTCTGCTTTACTCGGCTTCATTTATTCTACTCTACTCTCCTCTCCTCTCCTCTAGCCTAGTCTACCCTATTCTACTCTACGCTGCTCTATACTGCTCTACACTCTCCTACTACTCTACTCTACACTACTCTGCTCTGCTCTCCTTTCCTCTAATCTAATTAGTCTAGTCTAGTCTACTCTAGACGGCTCTACTCTAAGGCAACTGGACTTAAGACTTCTCTACTTCAGAACCAACCAGCTGGACTTTCGACTGCTATTGCTGCTGTCCACCATCCTAACTCGGAGTTTCTCTACACAATTTCCTTTGGCAAATGGTTTGCAACCCCAGTTACTAACCAGGTACTAAGTGGGGTGATTCTCCAAGTATACACCAATAGCCAATTGAAGGTGGAAAATGACTATTTATCCACTGGATATGGGACGATATTGGGAGCACCCCTTTTTCAGACAAACCACGAATACCCCCAATATATTGGGGTGATTTCAATAGGGTTTTCTTTGGCGATTGACCTTTGTTTTTTTCGGGATTTACAGCAAACATGGGATTTTTGTCGGCATTGAAAGATGGGAGAAAACAAAAAAGGGATTTCACCATCGAGAATGATGGGATGGTTGGGGGAAAATTCCACTACTCTCATCAAATTTTAGAGAATTATAACCACTTCCAAGAGAGATACCCTCTGGTAGACATACAAAAAACTGTAGAACATCACCATTTTATAGCTGGGTAAATCCACTATTTCGATTAGGGCCATTTTCTATGTCGCAAACTGTAAACGTTTACCAGATATACCCTCCAGTAATCACAGATGATTTTTCGAGCAAGAAACAACTCCATTTTTCCACAAGATCTTCCAGCCACGTTTGATGACACTGGAAGGCAATGGGGATATAAGTGATATAACCATTCAACGGATGTACTGGGATATAGAAACACTTCAATAGGATGAAACCTAGCATTTTGTGGGATTGTTGGGATATGAATCATGTGTTGTCAGTGTTGTCATCAATGGATGTGTTGAAATCGCAGGGTTTTATTGGTGGAGATTTCTGGTGATTTTGGAAAATCAATGGGTTACCCTCTGGTAAACTAACATAACTATGGAAAATCACCATTTTCAATGGGAAAATCCACTATAAATGGTCATTTTCAATAGCTATGTAACAAATTACCAGAGGGTAATTTTTTTCTTTTTCGCCCATGTGAAATTGAGAGGTGGGGTAATGAGACAAAAACCATGATCCACGAAACAAAAATCATGTCCTATCCATGTCATGTCCTGAATACTTTGAACGCTGTTTGCCGATCAATGCTGAGGCTGGGGTTCTGATTCTATGGAGTACTTGACACAGGAATTTCTAACACAAGATTTCAATTTGAACCGCAGAGAGACACCATCTCCTGTTGGGAAAATCATGTTGGAAAATCCGAAATCCAACTCCGAAATCTCCGCTAAATTGGAGCAGCTAACGTCAACTCTCCCATTTTGAACTGTCAATGGGACTGCCATAGGTGGTTTCAACATTCCAGGATGGGACTGTCACTGCTTGCCTGCATGGGACTGTATACAGATTCTGTATGTGGAAGATTGTGGAACACGCAGACTCATCTCTTGTAATCAAATATGGCAGTGAAATGCCACCCTTTTTTTGAATAGGAAAATCATCTAAACATGAACCAATTAATATGTATATATATATATACATATGCACACACTCCTGTTGATTGATCGTTGGGATTTACTACCTGGTTTAACCAGGGGATTATGATCATCCATGGAATCCCGTTTCCAAGTACGAAAAATACTGGGTGTCAAAGGGTTTTGAACACCTCTCATCTACAAAGTGGGGCCCCCAAATGATAGCTAAGTTGGTGCACATAACTCCAATAACTATGGTTTATGAAACGCAAATAGCTATAGTTAATGGGGTTTATAAACCAAATTAACACTGGGGGGGCCCACATTGTATGAGTCTATGAATGGACTTAAAATGGCGTCAGAATCCATTACCAGATTACATTGCCATGGGGCAACAAGCGATTGAAGATGTTCCATTAATCGAAGCGGGGATATAGCCCATTTATATGTCACTGGGGTATTTGATATGCTTATTGCCCACAAAAACTACTGGGTTCGGCACCCCCATTACCCCCAATCATATTGGCTATATACCTCTGCCTTACAGCAATTCTTCATGGTTAATACCCCCACTGTAACCCCAAGTATAGCTATTTACAGCAATATTCCAGGATACCTAATATTCTAGAATATTCGCACGTTGTTTGTTGGGTACATCTCGATTTTTCCATGGTTCCACCCCACATTTTCTTCGTTCAACCGCCATTTTTGATGGCAATTCCTACATCAAAAATCCATCGTCCAGGCAGAGGACGCGGAAAAAAGAGCGGAAGCGCCTGGAAGCGCAGACATCTGGAGCCATTGAAGCCATGGAACCCAAAAAAATGTGGTGATCAATAGATATTCTCAATGATGAATAGCTACTGTAAATTGATTAAGAGTGACTTCATAGTGTTTGTTTTTGTAAGTCACCATTTATAGAAGTTCTAAAGATTGCAATCCCAGTGATTTGTGGTTTAAACATCGATGAATTGAAGATGTGGATATAGGAAAATGATGGGATTAGGGTGAAGGGACATCTCATGTCAATGGATTGGTTGAAGGGAACATCTTCACCGGAACCATGGAACTTACAGCCCCCAAAAAAAGAGGTTCTTGCAGATTTTTACAGTGAATCAATTCTGCGACCAAATCGAATCGGAGGAGTGGATGATTGGGTTTACTACTTGGGGGTGTATCTTACCTAGCAGTTATACTCGCAGTTATACATAGAATATCCCGAAGGTGTGTATGAGCACAGGTTGTAAACCACCTACGATTCGTGGGGTGCACATCTAAGTACATTGCTTCAAAGCATTTGGGTGTGTCTGAAAATGTTGTGTACCCCATTTTCCCAATGGTTTTGCTGATCATTATCCCTATTAAATGGCTATAATTGGGAATATAAATTGGGATATATGATCATTACCCAAACTATAATTGGGAATATAAATTGGGAATATCCCAATAATCATTATGATCATTACCCATTAATTGGGAATATACCCTATTTTCAGACAAACCCATTTTCTCGCAATAAGTCATTGGCCTGTCACAACCCACTTCCGGCCAAGTTTGCCATATCCACGGGCGCCGATGGGTAAATGTCATGGTCCACGACATTTCGAATGACTCAGAGGTCCAGTATTTTGAAGAGGCTTTCCTTGTACCCTCTGGTAAACATACAAAAAACTATGGAAAATCACATTACTTAATGGGAAAATCCACTATAAATTGCCATTTTCAATAGCTATGTTGGTTTACCAGAGGGCATCTCATATTACCATCTACATCGCCCCTTTTGACACAGCTTACATGTCCTGGCATCTTTTTCTGGGTATACCACCCATTACATCTCCATTAAAACACCGCGAAGACATCATTAAAAAGGTGGTTTGCATATTCAATTTCATTGTGTCACAATCATCAACATCTCCAAAAAATCTATCCCCATACATCAACAACTAAGACCTCCGGTAAAGTAGGATAGCTAGTGAACCGGGCCATTGATAGTTGATTTACCTAGTAAAAACTAAGACACCATTTGACTGCCATTTTCGTTTGGCCTAGCGGCTAGATCACCATCAAACTCGCCATTTCAGGGGCCTGAAAGAAGCGGAAGCCGCACAGAAACAGGCTGAGGTCGCGGCCAAAGCCATGTCATGGTCAATGGCCGTGGATTGAACTTCTAAAAATAGGGATTTAATCAGATTTCATGGGATTTCATGGGATTTAATCAGATATAAATCGGATATAATGCTATTGGCCTGGATCATTTTTCATGGAAATCATGGGATTTCATCAAATGATGGGATTCCATGGGATGTGCCTTGGGATTCAACCCACAGAAATGGTGCCATCTACAACTGGGTAAATTTGATCTGTTCTCCCGAAGCCTCCCGAAGCCTGGTTCATCATGGTTTATTTATGGGAAATCAGCCCCTTTTTAATATTCTTGCTATTCAGATTAGTGAAATACTATCATTTACAGTTTTTACCCAGATTAATGGGGACATGATGGGATTTCCAGCTATGATCAAAAAAGTTTGTTTATATAGCCATAGAAGGGGAATGGCAATTTTTTTCTCACTAACAGGGGTTAGTATATATCCATGTTAGGGATGAATATTACCCATCATTGTACCCATCATAAGTACTCGCTAATGGTTGGATGACCCCCTTGATGTCAAGTTGTCCGTTTTGGGGTTTGGGAGGATGAGGAGAAACTCGTAACATTCTATATCTCTACAATGTGGGGCCCCACAGTTGTAAGATGGTTTATAAACCCCATGAATACTATAGTTATAGGTACCATAAACCATAGCGACATTGGAGTTATAAGCCATGATTACTTAGTAATTGGTTAGTAACCATAGTTATACCTCATTTATACATGTCCCGCGGCTTAGGACTTCGGATTACATACCGGATTACCGTTGCCCACCGCCCGGGATCTGGGATCCGACCACTCAAGTGGTGGCAGCTGTTGATCCAGTGAGTTTTCACCATGGAAACTGGAAACTGTTCTCCATCTGGTCATTTGTTAACCGCTCTGCAAACTGGCAAATCATCATTTGTAAAATAATAGTAATCAAGTGCATATCATCATTTGTAATCAAGTGCATATCATCGGTAAATGATAATTTTTAATCATCAAGCAAACTATAAGCAATGGCTATACCACAGCTACAGTATCTTAATAGCTCCGGGGGTAAATCCTCAATAATAACTTCATTAGTATTCATCATTACTTAATCAGCATTGATAGATGATTTTCCCAGCGAACTAAACCTCCATGGCGAAACATGGGCATTTCTATGAACAATCCCATAAAGAATCCCATTAATTTCCCCGTGAAATCACCAGTAAATCACCATTAAGCCCATTAAATCACCATTAATCCCATTAAATCACCATTAAGCCGACATTAAGCCCATTAAATCACCATTAAGCCATTAAGCCGACATTAAGCCCATTAAATCACCATTAGATCACCCTGAACTTCCCATTTGTTGATCACCATTCGGCCATGGCATGGTCCAATGGTGTCGGATTCGAGCCACCAGGACTTGCTGAAGACTGTGGAAGAAACGCACCTTGGAAGACGCCTTTAGTCAATGGGAGATCTTCAGGATCCGATTCAATAGAGGTACGTAAACGTACCATATTTTTGGCCATATTTTGGAGGGATATTCCCTGAAATTTAGGCCTGAAAAATAGGCCTTATATATGGTAGGTACATGTAGGTACCTCCAATTTAGGTTCCTGAAATGGCCAGTGATTTAGTCCTTGGTGATTTGAGATCTGTGTCGCCCGCGCCCGACCTGGCCTCGTTGATGAGTTTTAGTTAGCGATGGCTTATTTTTTAAAATGGGGACTCAACCATCAGTCACGATGGGTCATTTTGTGTGATAAATCATGATGGGTTAAATCCCATTAAATGGAAACTATCGGGAAAACTATAGGAACATGGTAATTTAACCAACAAACATGGTGATTTAATGGGATTTAACCATCATTAACCATCAATTGTAGAGTTTTATGAGGTTCTAAGTCTCAAAGATATGGATGATATAGTTGATAAATGGCCTGGTTGATTGGCCAAAAATTTGGACCTTTTTCCTACCTGGGGGCTATTGGGGATCATGAAAAAACCGAAAGTAGGGAAGCCGAAAAAAAAACAAGTAGTATAATGAGATGGGAAAACGGGGTACCCTCTGGTAATTTAACGTAGCTATTGAAAATTACCATAAATAGTGGATTTTCCCATAAAAAATGGTGATTTTCAATAGCTATGTTAGTTTACCAGAGGGTATGTTTGAATGGCCCTGCTTTTTTTCAACTGGTCAACTGCCTCCAGGCTCACCGAAATGGAAATTTCCGAAGTGATGGGGGTACCCCGTATCATGATTATCTGATTGGTGGTTTCAACCATTTTTTATTTTCCATAATGGGATGTCATCCTTCCCATTGACGAACTCCATCATTTTTCAAGATGGTTATTGCACCACCAACCAGATAATTTACCCAGATCCATATATCTATAATTATCCCATTATTATCCCTATAAAACATTATAAAACCATATAAAACCATCTAATCATGATTATTATGATTATCATGATTCACCAACCAGTTCTCATGATTATCATGATTCATCAGCATTTTTGCATATCTTTCCCATGATTTTGTGGCCATTTCGTTGGGACACGGTAGCTGAGGTCCTATGCGGCGGCCAGCAAATCTGCCAGGACCGGTTGGGGCTCGGCGGATGCCGCGGCGCTTGGGGAATCAGTTTCTTATTTTTTTTGGGAAATTCTAACTAATAGATACTAATAGATGGTGTTGCCATGATTGTATCACTTTATATCAGTTTCTGGCAACAAAAATCTATGATATATCTTATGATCGTATCGCTTTATATCAGTTTCTCTCTTTTTTTGAGGGAACACACTTTTTTGGCAGCGATTTTCGGCCGTGTTTTCTGGATGCCGATGGAATCTCCGCGAAACTGCTGCGGTGAGGAAAGAGCTGAAGCGTCTGGAAACGGATGCAGAGAACCACTACAAGTCCTATCTCTCGGATATGAAGTTGGAAGCTCAGATTCCGGAACTGACTTTGGCAAAAAAGGATACTAAGGATACCTGAAATTGTGCGGGTGAAGCAATAGTTATTTCATCATTTTCCCAATATTTTTAATGGTCATTTTGAAGTAAGATCCCACTTGGAGGATCCTACGCATCGTAAGTCCCCATTCAGTGGGGGTATCCTACATATATATATATACATATATATGTATGTTGTGTGTATATATATATGTATAGGTATATATACATATATGTATATGTATATGTATATGTATATAAGTGAGTGAACTAACTATGGTTATTAACCAGCTACGATTTTTTTTGGATGATCCTCCAAGCAGTTTTGGTGATGCTTATCCTCTGGTAATGGAACATCACCATTACGAAGAGGTAAATCATCGAATGGTAATTACATTCCTCCTGGTAATGATGGTGATGGGCTTATCTCCTGGTAATGCAACAAAACCTCTGGTAATTACAAAATGGGCTCTTTTCTTAGGGTTTTGTTACATTACCGGGAGGTAACAGATTTAAATGAACTTGAATCTGTTTTGAAAGACAGAAAATTGCAGGGCTTCCGTTAGGGGAAGAATCGATCCGGCCAGATAGTCCACCGAAAGATTTTGGCGCTGATATATGGAGGGAGCAACAGACATGGCTGGTGCACTCAGTTTACTCCATGTCCTCAGACGACTGAGATAGAACAACTTTTTTTATTCGGTAGTTTGCTCCAGCACCAATTTTTAATACATAAATCAGCTCATGGAACACTTGACGAGTTAGCTGGATACACAACCCGAACGATTGGCGTTGGCAGGTTAGCAGGTGTTTTGCAGCCAAATCCTTTCCACTGTGGTGGATTCCAATATGTGGAATACTTCATTTTAAATAACCTTGGCAAAACTTGGGCAGCACGTTGCTTTTGGTTGTGTTGCAAATTTGACCGTGGAAACTCTACCTTTGTAGTCCAATGGTTGTTGTAAAATCTGAAAATTCTCTCTGGCAAACACAGCTGGCAATTGAACATCAGGCTTCGTCGCATACCTTAAGTGCAAGAGAAATTACTTCCTGTAACATATCGATTAACACTCCTCAAGGCTGGCTTCAACCCCCTTTTTTGATGTGGGATTCACCCTGGCTGCCAGCAAGTTCCAGTCGACTGGGTCTATGGGGATTTTCTGATTCTTCGGTGTTTCACCTCTGGGGATAGACCCTGGGGGGATTCAATGCTATCTACCCTCTGGTAATTTGTTACATAGCTATTGAAGCCATGGCCCAGTCGAAATAGTTGATTTACCCAGCTATAAAATGGTGGATCTTTTTCCAGTTCGCAAAGTGTAAACGTTTACCAGAGGGTACCAGCAATGCTGTTCACCAGGGTACTTAATATGGTTCTCACCCATACCCAAGTGATCATTGGCCGTTTGAATAACACCCCACTGACTTCTCTTGAGCTCCTCATTTTTCAGGGTGATCTAGTGCAGGAAAATGCAAACTTGCGGGGTTTATGTATGCGGCATCCTCAATATTTTCTTACTACATGGAGACGGGTCAATACCAACAGCAAGATCCACATCAAGTAGATCCAAATATCGACAACTGGATCGAAACTGCTGACACGCAAAAATGGATGATCAATTTCATAATCATTTGGGTATGGATCAATACCTATTAATACCAGCTATTAGGGGAATGACCATCCATAAATCCCAGCTATTTTGATGTGAACAGAAGGGGTACTATTGGTTTTGACACACTGCCACATATAAACCCTCATTGTCCAACAAACGTTGGATGTTAACCTCATAACTATCGCATGTTTCCGTCCAAAGTTGGGAGTTTGTCCCTGCCATGAGTGGGTTTGGGCTGGAAGACCTGGATTCCTCCTTTTCAAAGATCGTTCTCAGGGTCAAACTCTTCGTTGGGGGGAACTTTTTATCCCATTAAACCACCAGAAAATCCCATGGAAAACTAGCATGAAAAAATTTGAATACCCAATAAACCTCCATAAATCCCATGAAAAACCTCCATAAAACCAATATGAATATCCCATGAAATCCCTCCATAAACCATGGAGCGCGAATTCTTCCGGAGGCTCTCCCGTGTGCCTCCAGTGGATCATGCTGCGCAGGTGGGGGACTTCTCCGGTTGGAAAGTTGTTGACATCCACGGCTTTACCATGCCTTTTTTTGTTAGGGTCAATGGATTGGTTTAAGGGAAAATTTACAGGAAACCATAGATTTTCCCATTAAGTATGGGGCTTTCCTGTAAATTTTCCCTTAATCCAATCCATTGTTGGGGGGGCCCATCTCCAAGATTTTTTCATGATGTATGGAGCTTAATGGGATATTTCATGGAGATGTATGGGGGATGTACCCTCTGGTAATGACTGTTGCAGTATGCTATTGAAGCCATGGCAACTTTGAACGGGAAAATCAATGAAAATCAACTATTTCGACTGGGCCATGGCTTCAATAGCTATTTTGACATAACCAGAGGGTAAAAACAAACAAACATAGTGACATAGGGATTTACCCTCTGGTTATTTAACACTTTGCGTCGAACATCACCATTTTTGAAATGGATCCCTCTGGTTCAAATAAACAAGGGATTGACCAACAAACATACAGTAGAGATTTACCAACAAGACAATGACATTTCACCAGCCAATGAGATTTCAAAGAATGAAGAGAAAATAGGAACTGCCAAGAAATCGGAGATTTCATGGGATTTATTTGGATTTATCCAACAAACACCTGACATTTTCGGCCACTTTCCAGGAGATTTTCGGATTATTTTAGCACCGTTGACGACCAAATTCCAGGTCGAAGAGCTGAAAAAAGCCGAGAAACCCTACGTCGATGCCGAGCAAAAGGCGGGCAGACGTTCGGCTCGGCCATGGAGGTTTCTTTGGGGGGAAGCTTTTTGAGAAATGGGTATGGGTCAATACCTATAGATACATTTTTCGTGGGATGAACATCCATAAATCCCAGCTATGACTTGGGGTTCACTAGGTACCAGGGTTTTGACCCATCCCCAAATGGGGATTTTTGGATGGGACCATCAGCAGTAAATGAGGACAACTTTGGGGATTTCTGTAGCCAAAATGGGGATTTTCCGCAAGCCGAATGGGCTTTTTTGATGGGAAAATGATGTGAGAAAATGATGTGACATGTGATGGGAAAATCAGATATAATTAGATATGAATATCATAGGATACAACTCATCAACAGATATTGGGATAAAAAATTGGAATGGAGATTTAAACCAGCTAGCGCAGTGGCACCCTGCAGCGGCATGTGAGAATCCCAATAGCTTTGCTATCTGGGGGAATTACAGAACAACACATTCATAGTATACAGACTATACCTATTCCAAATCCATATATGAAATTTGGGCTTGTCTGAATTTGGCAGCCTCTGGTAGTCAAACATGCCAATGGAAATCTTGAAATTATACCCTCTGGTTATTCAACATAGCCATGGAAAATGGCCCATTTATAGATGGTTTAAATACCTATTAAAAATGGTGATTTTTCCATGGCTATGTTAAATAACCAGATGGTAGATGATTTTGGCATTCAAACCTCAATGTGTAGGGGTTTCCCATTGCCACGTGAAAGATTACTGGGGGTTGGCCCAATGCCATATAGTCACCATCACACGAATACCAACCATAAAAGGGGTGTTTTTTTCCTGGTGTTTTGCGCCCAATTTTCATAAACCTCTGCCATTGGGGATGGTGACTCTGCCATTGGGTAAACACCACGTTGTTACTTTATGGTTTTTTTTGGCGGGTGTTATCCTCAAATCCTTTTGGACATGCAATGATTTCAGAACTCACACACTGAAACTGGCCACAGGTGGAAGCGACAGTGGAGTCTTACAACAGCTGAAAACTTAGCGTGTCATTTCTTTCTCGGGACCCAGCCATCGTTGAAGGAACACATTTCAACATCCCCACGAGTCGGGACGCGCAAAGTGAAGGTTACCCTCTGGCTATGTCAAAATAGCTATTGAAAATGGCCATTTATAGTTGATTTACCCATAAAAATGGTGATTCTCCATAGTTATGTTAGTTTACCAGAGGGTAAGTCAAGACCAGACCAACAAGTTGGTTTTGATTGTGATGATTCTTGGTGAAGTGTGTGGAATCTAACCCGCTTAGTTTATCAAAGTCATTTGGCTTTGATTTTCAGTCCTGCTTGTTTACGGGGGTCCACCCACAGCAAAGTGACGACTTGCACTGATATCAAATATTCATATTCAGAAAGATCGTGGGGGTGATTGGGCAATCACAATTATACACGCAACCTGTACAAAGAGTGAATTCTTTCAAGGGCCAATTGAAATTAAACTGGACCACCCGAAAAATAGTCCGTAATAACTTGAAGGGGCCAATCGCCACAGATTTTTTTTTTTTCTCGCAGGTTTTGCTTTTATGAAATTATATTTGTTATATAAAACAATGTTTTGTATTTCTATAATATATGTAAATATATAATATCAGTATATATATATGTATGATTTATAGCGTATTTGAATTACATATAAAAAATACATACATTATTTTACATTTATTGTATTACATGCATTTTCTTACACACATTTTATATATACATTTTTTTTTGCGTCTTTATGGTACATTCATCATTTATTATCATATACTGATCATATGTATATATATATATTTATATATACATTTATCCCATTACCATAAGTATAATTATTGAACATTTATTTTCAATTTATCATTGTTTTTATTTACATATTTATTGCGTATTTAAGTTGAAGGAAATCACATAATGTGACGCCTTTGTACATATTATTGTACTCCACTTGGTTGACATAGGTTACTATGTGTCCTACCAAACAGTTCACCTCATTTTGGTGCATACCGACTTTTGGCTCAAGCACTGAGTAAAAGGGGTGCTTGGGCGCTAGTGCTGACTTGTGGTGTGTGGCTGTGCATCACAAGTTCAATAGGTTAACAGCCTCATCCGCTTTGTGCATTCCATATATAGCTTAGCAAGGACTTGAGCCATCCTTTGTTAGGCAAACCCCGCCACTTAATTCTTGCCTTTGGTCCCATAGCTAAATCGAGCTGCAAGCTTTGGCCCACTTGTGCAGCGTTAAGTGTGACCTTCCACCGCCTATCCAGGTATCGGAAGTGAAGCATAGAGAATCCGTGTTTAGGACCGTGTGCTCCGAGGGTGGAAGTCTGCACATCTATTGCAGCACCACTCACCAATAGCATCCATAAAAGGGAGTAGAGTGATCGCATTGCTAGACGCGTGTTGAGCCTTTACTCAGTCCAACCACAACCGCAATTGGTGTGTAGCTTGATTATTTAAGTGCTTGTCCCTCGTCGAAACTTGCACTTGGTCGAGATGTGTCAGAGACCTCACCAGTTGCCGAACAAAGACCAAT